>Ga0154005_100170_pt1 | contig 33965 bp, 34 predicted proteins | sample TSFL089MetaG_FD_104698 | JGI IMG/M metagenome (GOLD analysis project Ga0154005, IMG submission 104698) | Attine ant fungus gardens microbial communities from Florida, USA - TSFL089 MetaG | ecosystem: Host-associated > Fungi > Mycelium > Unclassified | place: USA: Florida, Lake Talquin State...
CTGCCATATGTAGAACAATAGGCAGTAGAACATGTGATGCTCTGTCCAGGTGCACAGACCATCATTTCCTATATATAAGGCTGCATAGTCTGAGGATTAGACCTCAGACTTAACAACATCTTTCGTTGCTTATTCTACCTTGCTTGAGAATCCAAAACTCTTCAATCACAAACTCAGTAAGTGACCATTTGTGATAGTTTGTTAAGTCTACTGACTTAGAGTAGTTAAGTGTAATGACAAGGCTAGTCGAGACGACTGTCTTATCACACTCAACGTTATGAGAGAACGAAGAGAACTCGATAGAGTCTCTTGGTGGATTGTGCTACCTACTTATACACTTTTCTTATTTGTTTATGTGTACGCTTAAGTAACTACCGAACCTTCCAGAAGATTCCATCATGTGACTCGTCATGTGACCAAGTCGCGTGACCTTCTTATCTTATCTTATCTCCCTTTTCTATTTTTAGAACCCTTCGTCTAGTCCGTCTGAGAATAGCTCTCGTTCTTCCCATCCCTCCAACCGTACTATCTTTGGTCCTGGCGGGCGATTTATGACATTAAGGGTTAAGGTTACTCAACCACGACTCAAAGCCTTACAGATAAGTTAGTTGTCTTGACAAGCTCATTATTACAATTATGACAATTTAAATATATAAAGTAGGAAATGTATGTAAAAATTAAGGTCTTTCTTCCTTTTCCTCACTTCCTGTACACATATTTATTACTATCTCATTCATGTATTTAAGACTCTCTAGTCTGAGAATTAGACCTCAGACTTAACAACATTTTTGTTGCTTGCTCTACTTCATATTTTTAAGCCTTTTGAGAAACTACTTCAACAATCACAAATTAGTAAGTGACCATTTGTAATATATACTAACAAGCCCACTCAATTGTAATGTCTAGTCTAGGCTAGTACCTGAGTTTGGTCCTAACTATCCACCTCTGGGATCTAAACTTCCTAGTCAGTTTACTTAAGCCTGTGGTCCAGGTTGGGATTGGTCTAGGTTGACTGCATACTAAGGGAGTGATGAGAATAAGTTTAGTAAGGATCAAGACAATCAGTACCAGGATGTGAAAATGAGTTCTAGTGTAACAAATGAGGCTTAAGGTAAGTAACCCTAACCTTACTTGCACTCTTTATCAGAGTAAACAAAGAGAACTCATTAGAGTTCTTGCCTATTGACTACACTACTTATGCACTTTACTTATTTGCATACATTTATAAGTGTCCTGTGCATCAACCTTTGAGTCATCCTTCCTCCTTTAGTAATTCTTTCTGGCACATCTGAAAAAGAAAAAGAAAAAGGATATTGCCTTAGGAAAAGTGGCAATTCATGACAATAACTAGTTTCCCCTTACTATTATCATGTATCCACAGTTGCACCCAGCAACCTCAACTTTTGTCTACAAAAGCTTCCCTCTTCTTTTCTCTTTGTCCTCTTTTTCCTTATATTTAAGTAGTCCTCTAGTGCTACCATGGCCTGTTATTACACTTCATGTAACAAATTGTTGACTTAAAAATAAGAAAGAAGAAGTCTTACTAAGCATATAATTAATTTAATAAGAACAGTGAGGTTCTTGAACTTTGGATGGACTCAACCAGGCGAAGGCATCTGTGGACAAGGAATTCACCCTACTTTCACCTTTGAACAGAATTCTGACAATTCAACTGATCAATGGACGCATGTATTGAGAGTCCCCAACTGAGCTGTTGCTCCTAATTCACCTCCAATTTTTGGGAAGGTTCGCAGAGACCAAAGAGGAAGGAAACAATTCTTCCTTTCATTTGCAATCAACTAAACTAAGACGTTGTGCCAGGTTACTTCGTCGCTCCAACAGTCTCACAAAAGACCAGCAGAGGGCATACCGCCAAAAGGATTGCAGTGGACTGGGTAATAGAGCTTTCGAGTTGAACGGGCGCCGACGACTGCTGCCTCTTTCGGCCGATTTCCGATACATTCAGTTCTGAGGCAAGTATATGATAAGGATCTCGATATATCCGCATACCTTGAATTGAAGAAGGTGCCCCTGTCTCCTGCCTCACGATCGGTTCAGGCAAAGGCTGCTAAAGAAACTTTCAAAGGGGCCCTCATGACAATGTGTTATTGGAGGCCAGCGAAATTCTGCCTTACAGGTTATCAAGAATGCAGATAGTCCTTCTGCGCTTCCAGATTATCGGAGAGCTACACCCGACAAAGGTAAAAAGTCTGTAGACAGGGGGTCAATCTTCAGAGGAGTACAAGTACTGCAAGCATCTTAACATCTGGTATCTCTGCAAGATTTGGGCTCTGAACCTTGAATCGGTTATTCCAACATGCAATCCAAGAAATTGAATCTCCTGCGGGCATCCAATCTTCGCCTGAAACCAACACTTGCGTGGACCAAATCTTTAGCCCACAATCAAGCTAAAGAACTAAAAGAAATTGTCACAGTCGCCACTAAACCTCCTGAATCACTTTTCTCGAACTGACCAAGATTAGATAGCTCACCGATTGCTATCACTGCCACTATCAGTTCCAAAAACAGTACCACACATGAGGCTACCAAGCACAGCGTTTCGATCCCTAAACCATCCTTCGGCTCCACTGGATCAAATGCCCAACCCTACTAGAGGTGGTGCACGAAGCGACGACGAGCGTTTCATCCTCAGCTTTAAGTCCTCCCAGCCTTCCATTGCCAAAGAAGATAAGAAGTCGCTAATAGACCTGCAAGAGGACATTTCACCGTATATGATGAAGTTGGGGTCTGCTGCTGCGCCGACAGTGGGATTCGAACAAAGAAGAGAAAATCATGAAAACACCCACCGTGAGCTACATCGATGAACACCCTCATTCAGAGAAGGAAGTAAATACCTCCTCAAAACCGCAAAGGTCCTACACAGCGTCGAGTTCCACAACAACGGATTCTACCTCTACGTCACTAGTGAAAAAGAAGATTCTACCTGCGCAATACTCCGACATTAATGGTACTCCTGTTGAAACTTTAGGGTTCAATGCTGACATCCAGTCTTTTAACCTCTCTGACGACGCAATGACGAAGTCTTGTAATCCTTGGCTTCAAGTTCAAGACCATGTTGGTGACGTCAACAATGACATATAGCTCGGGCCCGCGGGTTATTCAAGAAAGTCAGTACTTCATGACGTACATTCGTACATTCGCTACCCAACGGTACATACATGTATACAAGACAAAACGGGACTGCTGACCATCACAAGTGATTCCTGAATGATCCTCCCGATGCCTATTTTGGAACACATTAATCTATAATCATTTGGATCGGATTCAGATGGAGAGGTGATTTCCGAGCACAACGCACATCACTTCATACCACCAACTCAACAATGGCTCAAAAAGTATACAACGCAAAGAACGGATTGCAAAGTGATATGATTGATACTGCAAACCTGGATTTAGCCGACAAATTCAGTCCAACTACTACTGCGAACGAGTTCCAGAATCTGAATTCAGCAGTGTTGAGAGTGCTTGAATCTCCATTGCAGACCATATTTGACTGAAGAAGCAAGCATTACCCCAGGGACAAATGAATCAGAAGGTTTCTTGAGGTCCCCTGCTGTCCCATATATCTCGAATTCTGTGCTCACACCATTATCCCTCCCCATGAAACGTATTCAATGGATACTGTCGACGACTTACGCATGAAAGTATGCCCTCTCGGTTTTAAAGGAAAAAATTTCAAAATACCATGAGGCCAACATTCGGTTTGTTCCGAGCCTCAACTGTTGTCCACTTGCACTTGGTCTCACTTCCGTCTTGAATAATGCCTTAAACTTCATATATTATCAGGCTCAAAGATATGTCAAAATGATGACCGTCAACGTACAATGCGAGCATCAAGCATCAAGAAGCATGAAGAACTTGGAACGAACAGGGTAAAGTAAGGTTTTAAAAAATTGATTGAACAAAAGCCAAATGTTTCACTTGAAATCAAGACCAGCTTGACAGTATCAAGCTACTCAAAAATAGAACTGAAATAAGCCCATCCTATGCCCGCAAGAAATCAAACAACTAAGTAGTACTGATGATCAGCGTCAGACTTGGGCGTTTTGTCTACAATGTGGCCATGAGCATTGTTGCCAATTACACAACATGGAACAGCATACGCAATCTATCCGATGATATTTCCAGCAGGGCTATAGAAGCAAACATACAGCGTTGCAGGACCACGGCCAGGAAATATTTGACTGCAGGTAGAAACCGTACATCCCAGTTTCTATTTGATTTCCAGGCGACTTTGGTGAAGTGGTTATAGTTTGGATGGTGAGAATCAAACTGGTCTAGGAGAAGAACGGCTATGTCAAATCTAGGCGTTGTGTGCGAGCGTAGAAACGACTCCACAAGTCAGAAGAACAATAGACGTGGAGGGAGAAGTTACAGGGAGCAGAGATGTATATAGCCAGATGCGAGACAACACTCACTCTCATCTTGGACAAAAAGTAGCTACAGCAGTTTGGACCGGGAAATTATCAGTAGCGGCCACGATATTTTGTGTGTTTGAAGCGACAGGCATCGGCCCATTCTTTTGCTAATTGAGCAAGGGAGACAGACCACGACAATGGTGCAGTGTGATGCCGTATGCGAACGTTGTTGTGTGCTTGGAGGAAAGCTGACCTTTGAGCAGTGGAACTCCAGATGAGGGATTAAAACAAATGATATCATAGCTTTTTGTGTTCTGATTTTATATTCTTCTAGAGAGACAAAATGTATATTTCTATACTCGTAGATCAGGAGCTGAAAAGAATTGTCAAGGGAGTTAGATACCTAGAGGGAAAAGTGAAATAACTATATCAGAGTTAATGTAGTCCCAGATATACCGTCGTCACGCAGCATATGAGGTTCTATTTCTCTTGTGTCTCAGATCTACGAAGAAGCTGACTAGCACGGCATGTTCCGTCTGAGTAACTCAATGGTTCACCTCGTGTGTACTTTGGTCCACGAATTCGCAGCTGTGAAACACTTGCACCGTGATCACAGGGCTCATCTATCGGAATCAACGTATTCCTGCATGTATCCATCGAAATCATGAAGATAGATATTTACATCACCACAAAATCATGGGGCGAGTAAGAAAGTGCGTGCCAAGATTGCAAAATCTTTTCAGTGCTGCTGAGATGGTTCAAAATGACGATTTGTGACTGCCGAAAGACTGCCAGCGAGAATTTCAAGGGACATCAAAATTTCTTCGGGCAAGAAGTGAGGTTGCACGGCCGCTAATAGGTCAGCAGGTAATCCACCCATTCACTAGCAAACTCCTCCCGTAGCCACATGCCTTCCGTAGATACACTCTCTAATCTTGGGCCCTATTTAGGCCCTCTGTGTCTTAGCACTAACTTGCTTGTTGCGGAATAGAAATTCTGAATCAAAAAAAGAGTGGTCATGGTTGAAAATTTCGGATCAGGATCACCCCGGCGTCTACCTACTCATGTCCTACATTCAGGTTTAGGGCACGGTGGATTTGATTTGTGATTTGTTAAACAAAGGTGGAAATTTGGCCAAATTCACTGGCCTGTCGATCCGTGGGGAAGACATGGCTGAACAGCTTGAACCATTATTAATTAGCCTCCATCTTATACAGGAAGGAGTGATCCTGCAAATTGAGTGGATCATCAATTTGGATGTACTGATTAGACATTTTACAACTGCGATTTTACTGAGTCATTGTAGATGTACAGATTATGTACAGATTAGCCCTCTGATTCTGGTTCTGGTCTAAATTTGATTGGCCAATTGACGTGCGAGGCGAGTTTCACAGCTACAAACTTGACCATTGACCAGACTATCTGATCAGTGAATTTGGCGAAATTCGCCTCCTTATCTCCCAAGGCAAACTTCGACCAAGCCCTATCAGTCATCACATGATTTCTGGCGTATATCACATTTGATTACTCTGAAGCTTTACGATGACCAAGTCCATAAACGACCAGGTTGCTTGAGAAAGCATTGTGGAGGCATATCCATTCATACTGGGAAAGGATTTGATGAAAGAGGTAGAAAGACTAATCCAGACTAGACTGGTCGAACGCCGTAATCCTTTTTAAAGGAGTCTAATTCATGTTCTTTCGTTTTGTATTGCTCGGTAAGGCTGACAACAGCCTTCGAAATCTGTTTAGATGTTCAGCACTCGTAATATGAATTGAAAAAAATTCATCTACCCCGTCGCGGTTAGTCTGTAATACAGGAACGACGTCTTGCACGGTGCGCTCAACAAGCACTCCACCAACTAAACGGAAACATTTTCGGTCTGGTTCCTCCGCAAGGACTTCATTTAATGTGTTGAGAACGAGGCTAGCATTCCAGATCGGGTTATGGAGGTAATGAAACACAGAATTGAAGATTAAGCATACGTATGCTCATCTGCTTCCTGTTCGAGTTCGCCTATTTTGCCTGCGAGAGCTTGAAGGTCATTTTGCATCCGAACAAAGTTCTGTTGAATCTCTGTCTAAATGAAGGTCGTCAGCGCATAGTTCGGGTCAATTTGACAGACAGACCCTGAGGCGTCAGCGATGGTTTTTTAGCCTTGGAAGAGGAAGCCATGGATGAGGGATGAAAAGAACTGTCTAATTGGCCAATGTCTGTGACATGTCACTCACAACCATCACGCTCAACTCGCCGACTCTTCGACGCTCTCCACCATGTCCTTTGCGCGCATCATCGGGCTACAGCCTCGCATTTTCACTGTCATTGCTCGCAAATGTCCTTCAAATAATTGTCGTCGGCTTATATCTTCTTCATCCTGCTCTTATACTCGCCACGCCCCTTACCCCAATCTCCAGAGTGATCTTGACGAGAAAGTCAACCGCAATCGTGCACATGCCACACAGGAACATGGCTCCTTTGACCCTGCAGTGAACCCCTACAAGGATGGTCCGAGTGCCATTGACAAGGCTGTTCACCTTTTTTTCCTCACTGAGATCCTCCGAGGTACTCTGGTCATCTGGTGTTGAGCTTTCCTGTCGCTGAATGTCCGTAGGAATGTGGATTGTTATGGAAAACTTCTTTCGTCCTCCCTATACAATCATGTATCCGTTCGAGAAAGGACCTTTATCTCCTCGTTTCCGTGGCGAACACGCATTACGCCGTTATCCCAGCGGAGAAGAGCGTTGCATCGGTAGGCTGTAGAATTGAAGGACGTGCTCAGGTGTCCTTACGTATCTCCTCAAAAGCCTGCAAGCTTTGTGAGGCTATTTGTCCTGCACAGGCTATTACAATTGAAAGCGAACCTCGCCTGGATGGATCGAGGAAGACAACTAAATACGGTCTGTGAAAGTTACGTGGAAGACATCACGGTGTCATTTACATTGTCTTAGATATCGATATGACTAAGTGCATATACTGCGGATTCTGCCAAGAGGCCTGCCCCGTTGATGCCATTGTCGAAAGTGCGTCTCAGTGTCTTCCTTAAGCCAGGAATACCTGGATAAAGATGGCTTCTATTCTAGCACAAAATCAAGAATTCTCTACTGAGACGCGTGAGGAATTGCTGTACAACAAAGAAAAACTTTTAGCAAATGGTGACAGAGCCGAGGCCGAGATAGCTGCGAATCTTTTAGGTCAGTTTTTATCCTGAATCGTGAATTCTGCCATGTGCATATCTGATTGTTCATCCTTTCAGCGGACCATGTATATCGATGATGCTTTCTTGTCGTAGGATGGTCTTTCCATAGCGCCTTCCGTAGACGTTGATTGTGTATCAGGGTATAGAAATTTTCTATCAGATATTCATTTTATCCCCATATTCATCCTGAAAACTAGCTTGTCCCTGTGGTAAGTGGCACTGGGGTGCACCTCCATGATCCTCTCCCACCAGAAGAATCATGAAATTGCTTTCTCAACGTGTTATAAATATTCAAACTTTAACATCATTGATCAACTACTTTTGATCTCTAATATCCCCTATCGACCTGATTTTAACTTGATCTCAAATACAAATCAAATTACTGGGCATATTGAGTGTGAGTCGAAGTAGTGTCTCTGCAACCCTAGCTGACTGCTCCTTCTCGCAGAATCCCTGGGAATCCTAAGATCTTGTTGGTTAATCAAGATGTTAATGGCATGCTAATGAGGTAGTCTGACTCGACCTTCTGTAATGGAACCTTGGTAACGATGTGGGTTTATTCTCTATGTGATCCTTTTCTCAAAGCAAAATTCAAAACATCATGAGGCGGTGTTGGCACATTGTTCTTGCTAAACAATGACTCTTCAGACAGCATCAGACCGACCCTTGTGATATTGTGGCCACCTTATCCTCGGACATAACGAGGATCGTCTGCTGTCAACACCAGATTGTCAACGCCGCTATCCATTCCGTGGAGCGTAGACTGATGGTGAGCAAAGCTTGTTCGAATTTCAGTTCTCCTTATCGGCCAATTCAGCCCAAGACTGGTCACGATCGAAAGACAGCCATTGATTGTGTAACTGCTGTCACTAGTGTCAGCCGCGGCCATATTATTAATTCCCAGACCCATCGTTCAGTTTCATACCCTGTCCAGCCAAACTTGACTCATCTAGCTCTTCTTCGCAATGGACTCATGCGTCAATAATAACTCTTTGCTTGCGGTCGGAAGAACGCCGAATCAAGGTCTCCTGAAGAAGATCAGTCACAAAACAGCTTCACACAAACGGTGAGTCCTCCGTCACCTGTGTTCCTGGGAGCTGTCCAAATAATCATTGACATCTTGTTTCTGATCTTTTGGAAACCGGCGATAGCACTGTGCGAGGACGCGCAGCTCCTCGGCCATTGGTCAACCGACCCTCGGATTCACCTGTGATTGTCTCTCTCCCTTTAGAGATTTCGACCTCAAAAGAGTCACGATCACAAAGCATTCCCACAAGACGACGCAATTCCCGTACCAAAAATGCATCTCGTCATTCTGTGCCCCTATGTTCCGATATGCCGGTGTATCAGCATACAGATTGCGATGTGATGACAGATATTGCATCTGTCAAGACATTCAATGCATCTCAGAGGCGACAACGTGGAACGTTGTTATCGACTTCAGGAAGCTCTCCAAATGGACATTCACACTTTCCAAAAACACGTAGGTACCATGCAAGCCACACCCTTGGTTCGCCTGAATTGGATGCTATTGAGAGTCAGCAAGATTCCGATGGAGCCTCTACGACTTGGAATTCAAAAGTACCATCTAAAGCACTGGGAACTACCTCGGCAGGTTCTAACCGAGGATTTCGGGCGAGACTCATGTTATCTGAAGCTCGTAAGACGATCCAAAATTGCAAAATAGACCAATCTGACTCAGACTCAAATCGGAATCGTTCGAGAGCGCCCTTCGTAATGGATATTGTCTTGGAACTCAAGGCCCAGTATGCTGGATACACTACTGAGGATTTATACATCACCCTTGAAGCCATGCGTCGGAGAGAGGATGTCCGACCTGTATTTGAACATCTCGTGCATGACTTTTCTACTGGTGTCGAGAGTGTGAATGCTTATTGGGATAACCAAGCGAAAATTTGGCAAGACTGGAAGATACCGGTGGACGAAGAAATTGATGGTGGCAGTGTGAGAGGGTTGGCATTTCCTCCCGGACCTGGACCCGAAGGTGTCTTGGGAACTGCTGAGATGTGCCAGCGTCTTCTTGGAACAGAAGCCATACTACCACCAGACTCATTATCTAACGGACGTGCAAGCTTTCCTGATTCTATCGAGCGCTCCACAGCTTCTTGGTGTCCAGTGCTGAAATGCAACTCTGCCGCTGATTTTCACAGACATATACGCTCCTGAGATGTGTTGTTGCTCGAAAAATAATCTGGTTGATTCGAATGCTAACACCGGTTATTAGCATGTTGATTGTCTTGTCAGGAGTGGTCATATTATTGTCATTCGGCTGCGCCGCGGTGGAGTGAAGTATATATGTTAGATTCTGTAGAGTTTTCGGGCGTTATATATCTATCCACATATGTGAATACCCTTGTGCCTACCGCAGTCAGTACCGCTTTTAATAAATTGGTGAAGTCATTGTCTATTCTTATCACAATAGCAATATTGCGCGACGAGTCAAGAAAGGTCAAATGCCTCGTGATATCTGTTCTCTCTCGTAATCAGTTATGATATGTGAATATGGCGGTGGATTCCGCCCCTGAATCTTGTCTGGTCTGTCACTTCAAAGAGACAATCCCTCCCCACCATCATTCTTGCGTAACCCACAGTTTTGGACCTGAAAATGTCCAAAACCTGTCAAATTCTTAATCATATCGAGTTCTGAATGTAGTAATTCGGAGAGAGGGGAGGGGAAAGTCTATTCCGATGACGAATTTTGAGTTGGGTGAATCTCGGTTTGTGATTCCACAACATTGCATGTATGCACACATTCATGCTCTCTGGTGAAGAAGACGAAGACGAAGACGAAGATGAAAGATCATAAATTAGGTCTGCTTAGGTCGGATGACCAATGTCTTGGTTGTTGTTCCGTCCGTAACCGTGGATAAACTTTACGGTGGAGATAAATGAGGTGAGGGTTTTTTGTTACATCCCATTTAAATAAAATACTAGATTGACTCAATGTATCCGACATTACACCACACGCACACGCACACGCACCCGTGAATAAATAGTTCAAAGAGAGGGGGTTTCTATATTTGTAATCAAAATCGAAGAAAGAACCATGCCCATGGTTCAATCTGATCTGACCTGGTAAGGAAGGAACTATTCAGAAGCCAAGAGATTAGCATCAAGAATGTGATAGCTAAGGACATAAGCCAGAATATCGTACGCACAGCCAACCAATCACGCGATAAAAAAAAACAGACGCAAATTGATCGCGAGACCCCTTTTTTCTCAAAGACCTTGAACTCCATAACGCCGATCCTTCCCCCTTCCGCCTGACCTAAGAAAGGTTGTTCTGGCCGTTCAGACCGCTTACAAGTCGTCATAATGACAAACATAGAACAATGAAAGCATGTGCTCACGATCTCTCTCTTTCAAAATGGATGGTAGTGGGAATTCTTCTCAAAGGTTATCAATAATTCAACAAACCTTAGTTGATGCCCGGGACTTTGGTCTTTGGATTTATTCTGTTCCCTGGCTCTTTCATCCGTGATAGATTGGTTTTTGGGCATTTTCCCGGAGCAAGAATGGGTTCTAATACATGGATGGGTTTCTGTTTACGTTATGTCGACTGCACATCCTCCCGACTTCGGCCCAATAGGAACTCGTGATTGGACCCCAATGATCATTAGAACCTCTGAGCACTTGGTCTTATGATCACATGGCATTTCTTCCGTGATGTCGCATCACCGATCCGTTAATGACTCTTACTCATTGTATCGGGAGTATTCTATGACAACGACGGAGAGGGGTGAGTTACGATAACGTTACGAACATACACACGTTTGTGAAACTCGCACATTCCATGTGGTTTTTGAAGACATCGACATAAGATCTTTCTTACTCACGCTACTCATCCCCACCCACCATTACTACTCCTCAGAACCCTCGCTCTTCAAACTTGGAAGGATTCAGTCCTGACACTCTCAATAAAAGCTACTAACCACCCTCTTGATCTGCGAACCTACCGAATGACATAAACATTGAATTAGCTTTTCAGGGTTTTTCATAAAGATGACGTAGAACGACTGAACGAACCTGCTTCTTATCACACACACACACCCCAGTTGAATTCAACTTCTGTAACCAAGTAACACAGCCAGATAAGGTCGACTCAGATAACCCATGGATTTTTCCATCTCCCCGAATTGACCTTTAGGTGTCTTAACCTCTCTCCCATCTCAATGTTGACTGTCTCCAGCGAAAGCAAACTCCAAACCGATGCTCTTACTTATTTTTGAGAGCTACATCAAGACAAGGGAGTGAACAAAAGTACTTCAATACTTTTTGCAGAAGAGCCGCATGACACATACAAAATAACCTTCTCACATATGCTCTGCTCTGCTTTTCTATATGTATATATATATCTATAACGAACTCAAAACAGCTCCACAACTTCCGACATCACACGGACACAAACATGAGGCTCACAAGGTTAAGATAGGATCGGACAAAGAAAGAGGACCTGTTACGGCAGCAACAACAAAAGGAAGCCATATGTCCAAAATAATCGCGCACCCCGCAGTCCGATTCTGTGCAATACAAGGTTCTTGCACATTGAGATGTTGACATTCAATTAATTGTCATGTAGTTCTGGCGGAGGAGGAATGGACCCTTCACGGTGATCATAATAACGTTTCAACGAGCACTTGTCCCTGTCTTCACCTACAATACCGGAGGCAGGTGTATTACGTCTAGAATCTGCTGTGCCTCGCCCTCCAATGTCATTTATGTTGTCCTTATCGCTATCGATGTCCATGTCCAAATCACTTCTATTCCTTTTCCTCATTGGAGCCTCATGTCCGCGGTCCAAGCGATCATAATGAGAATGCCCAGATCCAAGAGGAGGCGGAGGAGGCGGAGGAGGATGAGAGTAGATACTTTCGCGTCCGCCGCCGCCACCTGCAACGGCAGTATTGGCAGAAATGACAATATTTCCGCTGGATCCGTTATTCGGGCCGGAAGATGTAGGATTAGGATTGGCACCGGTAGGAGTAGAAGACAAAGGGATCCTTGCATGGTCATGAGGTGTAGATCTTCCAACTCGGTTATCTTGGCGGTCATGTCCTGCAAACTCAAGGTCCTCTGTCATGTTGCTGGATTGACTAATGGGTCGAAGTCTGTATGAAGTATGTCTTGCAGAGTTTCGTTCGTCATACAACTGTGTGCGTGAATCAGGCCGCGAAGGTATGGGAGGTTGGTCTATTACAGAATTATGAGAACCAGGGGTACCAGAACGGGAGATATGGGCGGATGGGTAGGGAATTGCGGGATCACGATGATAGATGTCTTCTCTTATCCGGGGAGGGGGATGAGAGGGGGGGTAGTCTGGATAATCGAGACGATGTGGGGCTGGGTGAGGAGAGTGGATGTCAGATTCTCTCTCCCTAGATTCACGATGTCTGGAGTCACGTTCCCAGTCTGCACGAGCTTGGTCATCATGGTAGAAGGGATGAGGGATGGCATGGTTGGGTGGGATTCTGCGGGGGTCAGGAGAGGGCATGTGGGGAGACAGATGGGAAGGATGTCTGGAATGAGGACGAGGATATTCGTTGGGATCCATACGCCTGGATGATCCTCTATCTGAGGGTGGTTGAGGACTATGGAGAGCGGATATAGTGTCAGGATACTGCTGACCGGGAATGTGGGGGTAAATTTGGCGTGGAAGAGGCCGAGAAGACTGTTGGAGAGATCTAGGACGTTCAGAATGGAGAGGAGGACTGGAGACGGGATGAGCTCGAGGGTCGAATGGAGTGACGGGAGGGATGTGGGAATGAGGAAGCGGAGCAAGGTGGCGGCCGGAGTCGTGGACAGGGACATGTCTGCGCAAATACTCTGCAGAAAGAGGCTCACCATCGATGGCCAACGGCCGATCCCGGTGCGACCCGGAGTACGAACGGGATGGCGGCGCATGCCCAGATGGCGGCGGCACTGGCCCCGCGGTCACGGGTTCTGTCGCCGGTGGCGCAGAGGAAATACGCTCGTACAAAATACTAGAAAATCGAATCTATGCAGCTGAAAAACAAGACCTGCAAGGCAGACAACGCACGCGCGTTCAAGTTTGATCCGTTGAATGTTCCGCTTTGCCTGTAGAATATTAAACTGGAGCCTGTCATTGCCCTAGTCGAGGTGAGCAGACAATTAAAAAAAGGATGAGGGGGGACGCACGCCTTCGATTTCCCTGACTTTGCGCTTGAGGTCCTTGTATTTTGCTTGATACTTGGTATCTTCGGCACCGGCAGTGATCCCGAGGGGATGAAGAGGACGGGAAGATGCGGAATGAGGCGGGGAGGGATGATGGGACATGGTCAACCGACAGGTGGCAGAGGCAAATATCCGTAGCCCAATTAGGCAAATTCCCCGGCCCATGCGCGTTCTCACGCATTGATCACGTGGCATTTTTTGATTTTGAGGTAACCACTTTCCTGTGTTGAACCCGGCCAACGACGGATAAAGTGAGTCTCTAATGACTGTTGAGTGTGGTTTAATTGACTGATATTGCATGGCAGTGTCGGCACCTTACAGACAGTGCGCAGACTGATTCTAGTTCTTTGGCTGTGGCTGATGCTGAAGACCACAGAGACATGCCCCCTGCGGGGGGATTTGAAGCAATTAAATACAAGCGAAATTTGCCACTGCGAGGGCCAGGAGGGCTTGCAATTTTGAGCGGGGTGACGGCTATTTGTGCGTATGGCTTTTACCGGGTTGGGCAGGGAAATCTGGAGAAAAGGTAAGAGTGGTTGTGGTGGGTGCTGACATGGGCTAATGTCTAGCAGAGAGCTGCAGCGGGAAAAGGTATGGTCGAGGATTCATCTGGTGCCGCTGCTGATGGCGGAGGGAGACCGGGATGGGTACCGGCGGGAGCAGGCAGCGCAACGCCGAGAAGAAGCGATCATGCAGGTAAGTGTGGTATCCGGGGGACCGAGCGATAGCCATGACCCAGATCAGACAGGAAATCGCGTCTGCACAAGGTACAGCCCCCCGTCACTTGTTGTTCTGTAATAGATTATACATTTGAGATGTGGATCGAGATTAGCCGCATTAGGGCAGGCAGTGTGGAATCCTGGGATTGCAGGTCATCCAGATTCTCACCGCGCTTCTCTTTGTACCGTCGTCGAGGCCACCAGCAGCGCCCGACTGCCCGATTTCCTACACTTCCAGAAAAGGAAATACAATCACAGTCATGAGATGCCGGATGCCCTTAAATATGCCTGCACTCAGATGTTACCTTGTGCGCCGTTTCACCATGCAGGACCCTCTTGATGCTGACCCTATGATCTTTGGGCCTCTGGACCTTGACGATGTCCAGCCATGGCTCTCCGACGTCAAGCCCGTCGACCCATATGCCAGCGTCGACCCGTATACTGATGTCTTCGCCCAAGGCCTGTATGATTTGGACATGAACCACTGGCTCACTGATCCTGAGATCACCGTCGAATCTCTCTTCCCATCGTCCATCTCGCCTTGCGATCTTGATGTTCATCATCTGTCCTCTCCTCCCCATCCTCCGCGGCCCCGCCTCCTCTCGGCCAATCCAGCCCCAACCTGGGCAACCCAACTTTGGGACGGCGTCACTCTCCCTCCCTCCCCCGGTCCGCCCCGGCCCTCCGTCCGCCAGTTCACCGACTCCACTCTCCGCCCTGCCCGCCGAAGTTCTGTCCACGTGCTCACTTCCTCCAGTGCGCCCCCCTTTTCCCAGAATCGCCCTCCCATCACCCGCTCCTTCACTCGCTCCTCCCATGACCGTGACGCAACCATCCGTCGCAAACAGAGATCCGAGGATCCCGACATGCGTGAGTCCTTCTTGTCTTTTTATCACCACCACCACCATCTCATCATCATCATCTACAGCTTTGAAGCCCGTCCTCAAACCTCCCAAACTCGCCCCTTCTGCCTGGCAGCTCTACTTTACAGACTGGATTCAGCGCCAACAGGCTTCTGGCACCAAGCTCAATGTCGCTCAGGCCGCAAAGGAAGCAGGTCAAGAATACGCTTCTCTTTCTCCCCAAGATAAAGAGGTCATCTCCATTCCTCATCTCTTGTTCTTCTTCTTATCCTTTCTCTTCTAGCCTTATAAGCGCCGCTCCCAAGCCGCAAAGGAAGCTCGCGAGCGAGAACTCAACGCTTACATGCGCTCGCTCACCCCTGACGACATTAAACGCGAGAACGCCTACCGTGCTGCCCAGCGCAAGGCTGGCAAGTCTCGCAAGAGCAATATCAAGGATCCAAACGCTCCTAAGAAGCCCCTCAGTGCTTACTTCATGTTCCTCCAATACATTCGGGCGAATCCAGGGCTCGTCCACAATATCTTCGGTAACGAGACCGAAACCACCAAGCAGAGCGTCCTCGCCGCCGCAAAGTGGCGGTCCATGACAGATGCAGAGAGACAGGTACCTCGTCTTTTCTCTACTCACTCCCTATCTCATCACTTTATAGCCATTTTTGGCCCAGGCTGAACATGAGAAAATGGAATACGAAGCCGCGAGGCGGCTTTACGAGGATGGTACCCCTGCCTATGGCACCAACATCAATTTCAGTATTTTGCCCAATAGCCCTGCTTTTGCTCCAGTCAAGATGGAATCCTCTGAAAGTGACAGTGAAGGTTTCAGCACAGATGACGGTGATCGACTCCCTCAGTCTTGAATATGCCTTGTTCTTTACGACTAATTTCCTCACGACCCCTTATGAATCTCTGCTCATTGACATTTTTAACAACCCATGATACCATTTTTGTCTGCGGAATTCTATTTGCCGCTTTGGTCGCCCTCGACCTCATATAACTTGTATTTTTACTTAGTGTATGTAGAGCCTCCTTTTGTGGCTCTGATCTTGTTGCCCTATTGCGTTGCAAAGTCGCAGTAATGTATATGCATTGAGCAAAGGTGACAAACTGTGTATGTGTTAGCCCAAGTCCTCTTTTTGTTTTGTAGGATGATCACGGGGTGGGATTGTGATGTATAGAACCATACTCTGATGGGGATCTCCATCTTCAACAAACTCTTCGCCCTGGAAATTGATAAATGAATCAGTTCTCCAACAAAAGAGAAGATTACCTCTTGTACATAACCAAACCTAGACATCGTTGGTCAGAACAGTCTCGAGGCAGAAAAGGTTTCGATATTGGGAAAGGGAATGGGCGACATACTTGGCATAAAAACCTTTTGCATAGATTTGTGAATGACAATTAATTCTGATCTGTCTCGGTAGTGATGGATTCATGATCACAGAACCCGTCGTCGAATTTGCAGAAGCATCCGATTTCACCCAATCATGAAATGCTTCTACAAGTTTACGACCGAATCCATACTTGCGATAGTCTTTGAGTATGGCAAGTCGTGTGAGTTTATAGGTATCCGTTGTTTGGGGTATTAGATAGCCACGAATGGTACCGATGGGTGTGAGAGAAGGTATGAGGCGGAGAAGGAGATGTGTGGCAAGTTCTTCTTTACTAGGAAAAAACAGTTTATCTCTTGCATATGTGTAGGTGTGTATTGTTACGGACTCATCAAATTCTGTATTCAAGGGAAACTTTTGTTCGTAGTGAAAAACATCAACTCTCTAGAGAAAAAAAAAATCAAATCGTTCTAACGAAAATGTGGAGAACCAACGATATCGAAACATTGCTGTATTTCATCTTTTGAGCTTGCGAGGACAATTTCGAAAGGCGGAATGGCGAGGTCTGGTTTATGAATTGTCATTGGGAAAGTTGAGATAAGATTGTTCACCAAACAGCATCGAGAAAGAATAACCACGTGATGTCTAGCACTTTAGACTTCGTAGCTTGTCTTTTTCTTCCCCCCATCCTTTTCTCTTTACTTTTCTCTCTCTTGTTTAAATTTTGACTGGTCAGCTTCCAATTTGTGTTTATTTATAGTTGATGTAGTGTACTATGCATGCTCCTGTGGACTGTGATCGAGTACCGCGTTATAAATTTTGGTTTCAAAAAAGTACCACGTGATTTAACCTAGAAGCTGACCTAATTTCCTCTAAATCTTCTGTATGAATATACGGCTAAGCTCAACCTTTGTTTTCTTTTTAGTTCGGTGAAAATCTTTCTCTTACACTCGTTTTGAAAGGTGGAACTTTCAGTGCGCTCTAGCTGGCTGCTTATTTTTTTGATGAAAATATAGAGCTTGGCCAAAACGCTCATGGTTGAACCGTTGACAATCGTCATACGAAACTCTCTGTTTCCTGGTCGTTCTGTTCTTCAAAGCACATCTTACCCTACTTGTTCTACTCTTGTAGGCGGAATCATGCATCACCAACATCAGCATCAACATCCATTTTTTTCGTCAAACCTCTTCAGATCGTCCAAGGGGAAAGAAAGAGAAGAACCGTGTTTGCGTCGCGTTTCACAGTGTAGAGAGTGGTCTTGTTGTACTACACGTCACTTTTTCTGCTGTCCAAGTAAGTTTCGTGGATTTTTTGGGGAGAGCATGTAGTGTCAATCAACTTATTTGGTTGTTTAGCACATGGGATTCCTTTTATGCTCCAGGAATTGTCACTACCTAGAGAACGACGTCCTCGACGGTTTCAAAATCTAAAAGCGTATTCTCTCCATCGTTTGAGCAAGAGAAACTCGTCGTCATCAAATGGACAACGAAGGCATACATCCCATGCCACGGCACGATGTACTCGAACTTTCTCGCAATCCCATCAAAGAAATGGATCCTCATCCTCAACCCCACCTTCATCTTCATCCACAATGTCTGAAACCAATCGACCTCCGCATTTAATTCATCTTGCGAGATATACACGAGTGGATGTGGAAGATTTGAGATTGGATGATGCTTGGCGATCTTTTATCGCATTTCTTGCAGATAAGGAGGGTGTTGAACGAACAGCAAGAGATAACCAAGACTACATCATCATTCTCTTCGCCGAACGTTTCTGTGACAAAATTGAACTGCTCTACGAAAAAGATGATAGTTTATACGAGCTGAAAATCCAGAGGCAGCGATTTCGGAAGATGGTCTATTGGTTACAAGCGCAAATTCACGTTTCGGACAGTATGAGACGCCATGTAACATCTATTCAACATCTCATTGCGAGATCTCGTTCGATGCATGGTCAATTCGAAGCTGCAATTGAAATTTTGGAGAAGATTCGTGTTCCAGGATCTCAAATGGACCCAATGGTTGCCAAAACATACACTTCTCTTTATTCTGCTATTTTCCATTTTCAAGATGCCCTCCATGTTGTGGAGTTTCTCAAAATTCATTTTTTCAAGGAGTATTTTCACCCTCCATATTGCTTTTATTTTCGTGATGAGGGTGTTGCTGCTCTTGTCAATCGACATCCCAGGCTTCTGTTTATCCTCAGCTCACTACAGGATCCTGTGTCTCTCGTCAAAAGTCAAGAAGTCCCGAATGAGCAGAATTGGGTACAAATCACTGTACTGCTCATTTTAGCCTATTGCCGATACAAACAGCCGCAGTTGGCCTTGTGTGTCTATGAAGCAGCGTTTGAGTCACGAGAGGGCATCAGTTTTACCGACAACCGTTTTCCCTATGGTCTGCTTAAGCTTCGGCTTGTGAGGGCTTTGGCGCAAGATAATTACTTTGATGACGCAAATCGACTTTATAACGAAGTTCCAGGAACAACTCCAGAACATACGAATACTGGGATGCACCTTTTTGCGCTTCAGGGTCGGCTTAATAGTGCGGATTGGGCGCCAAAGCTCAACAAGCATCATAGAGTTATGGGTTTGCTCAATTTAGCTATCAGAGGACATGTGACGCAACTACACCATCGTTTTGAGGAGTACTATCCTCGGGATGAAAATGGATCTTATCGACGTACGAGACCTCAAGTTATGGATTATGCTATTGCAATCTATTGCTATGCACGTTGCTCAGATCCGGAGGGGATTGATTATTGGATAGAGCGAATGACCAAGGATCATCTCAAACCTAATCTTTACGTATACAGTTCTATGATTCAAAGCCATTTTCGGAGTGGAAACCTGGAAGCTATCACGGCTGTGTTGGATCGGATGCGGGAAGCAGGGATTGCACCCAACGTCGTCATTTATACAAATATCATAACTGCTCTCAATAGGCATCATAAACCGAGTACAGCTGAGGGAATTTTCAAGCGTGCATTGTTGGAAAATATCATGCCGGATCAGGCTATGGTTGGTGCTTTGTTGAATTGTTATGTCGATGCTGGACAATGGAACGAGGCGATCAGATTGTTCCGATCACTAGAGGAGAACACCAGGAGTCCGTTGAAGCTCACTATCGAAATGTATAACATTGCTTTGAAGGGTTATGTCATCATGGGAGCTCCATTTCGCGTTGTTGCAACACTGTTTGAACGATTGGACGCCAATAAAAATATCAAACCTACTCCAGTGACATTCGCATTGCTCCTTCAGTCAGCATGCGAAGCGGGCTATATGGGTGCTGCTCTGGATATCTTTCGTGAGATGGACAAACGAGCAAAGAGTGGCATCCAGAGTCTCATGAATCCCTTCACTTTCACCATCCTCATGGCTGGTTTCTTACGCAAGGGAGATAAGGATAAGGCGTTGCAGGTGTATCAAGATATGATTGATCGAGGAATTAATCCTACATCCGTCACATTCAACACCGTACTCAATTATTATTCCAATGAACAAGCGACAGGGAGTTTACAAGTGGCATATGAGTTTATGACTCGAGTGGCTACTCGGCAAGGAGATATTATGGGAGAACAGAATTTGCAACTCTCGCCTATCAATCTAGTATATGAGCCCTTGTTACGCGGATATTCCTCGAATGGAAACGTTGAGGGGTTTGAAAGGTTATTGGATGAGATGTTGGATGCTGGTGGTGAAGTAAATGTATCGGTCTTGACCTTCCTCCTCGATCTCTATCGACAAAAAGATCGTCTACAACAGGCTACTAAAGTCTGGAATCATCTTTTGGAGATTGGTATGGAAAAGATGGACGCTGCGAAATTCCCACAAGAGGGTAAAGATGACATTGAGTCGTCTACGGATATGCTCTGTGTTCCGCTCACTATATACCTTGATACATTATCGAGATCAGAAGAACACGATCGGGTTTTGGAAGTGTGGCAGGAATATCAGAAGAAGGGGTTCAGTTTCAATTTTTTCAATTGGAATCGATTGGGAGAGTATCTTATTCGAGCGGGAGAATATGAACGTGCTTTTGAGGTGGTGGATCGGATTATTTTACCCTATATCCGCGTTGTGCGAAATGAAGCTCGGACTTCGACTGCTTCTGACTCTACTCAGACGGTTGACGAAAAACAACAAACGTGGAGATCACCTTTCGATGTCCTCAACAAAACGGATCTTTCGTTTTTGAATGCTATAATTACGCCTATCCGACCTTTTAGTGGATCTACGCGATCCAAAATTATTCGATATCGTTCACAGCGCGATAGTGGTGATGATGCTGCAACTGTTCTCGCTCTCAATCATCCACCCACACCCACGCCGCCGCCGCCGCCAACACCACCGCCAACGCCAGCGCCAGCCCCAACGCTAACGACAACGCCAACACCAACGCCAACATCAGAAGAAGAATTCGACCTCATTCTTGATTCCTTTGGCTCATCAGATGAAACACAGTCCGACAGAAGTTATCTTCCCTTCATCGCTCCTCGCTCTTCCACTTCTGACGATCTTTCCTTTGAAACCGTACCCGACTTTCTTCGTCCACTTTATACATTGTCCTTTACCTCCGTAGGTAACAACCCCAGAATTCATTGGTCCTTGCTGCATCACTTGCTCATCGGTCTTCAACGTCTTCGTGCTGGTCAGCCCGCTGTACAAACTTCAACACCTGGACAAACGTCTCATGCGGATTTGTATGGTGTTGATTATTCACCTGAACAACAGAAACGAGTGAAAGCTTTGTTGGAGAAGATATTCAAGGACTACCCGGATGCTGTCAAGATTGTCATGGAGTTTGACGAGCAGGAGAAGTATAGGTTGGCAGACAACTATGACAAGGTGTATATCTGGAATTGAATAATGAGGGAAATAAGGAGAATATTTTGGATTTGGATCTCATTTTCGTTTGTATAGTTGGGGTACGTTCGTTATATCTTATTGGATGCATAAGTTTAGAATTGTATAATCGTCCCAGATTGATTGACATCCGATCACTGCACACACTGAAATACATGGTTGGTCCGATACATGTAGTACACTGCAAACAACTCCGCGGGCAAATATCCAACAAACGAAGAGTAGCACCCAGAGACATATAGATACAAAATCTTGATAACAATGACAGTCAACTTTTGTTCGAGGGCAAATGCCAATCGACTGCGGAAGGAAGAAACTCCAAACGACCACGACATCCATATCTTCTATCTCGAGTGGCACTCCCCGCCATCCATCTAAGCATCCTAAGGAAGTTTTCTTACTCTGCCTCTGAATCCTCTTCTTCTGCAGATGATGCATCTTGACGTCTCCAACGTTTGCCAGAACCATGTCGATTTCGCTATTCAAAGAGATCAGCATAAGTAATGAGAGGGTCATGTATCTTGTTAATAGCCCAAAGACAAGGTCCGGCTTTTTCTTCTTTAAAAAAGGGGTGGGAGCAGGAAAAGGAAGCTTGATTGACGTTTTGGTGTTCAAATAATGACTCCATTTCATGATAATGGTGCAGTGATGAAGCATTGATGCATGTACAGCAAATTGGGAGACATGGAAAGTCTGAAAACTCACGATGGGTATCTTTTGGCCTTGGTTGCCAAAGGCAATTGAAAGCGCTGTCGTGTCTAGTTTTCGCCCGAACACGTGATGTGGTTCCAGAAACATAGGTATAGGTCAAGAGGAAAAGATAATCAAACCATTGACCCAAAGCATATGAATGGGTGAACAAAACAATCAACACTTGACAAGTCCCGAAAGTGCGAAGAATTTCAGACCTACCTGGAACACCAGGAAACCGTTTTGCAGAAAAAACAGTAAATGGCTCGGTGAATATTTGAGCAAGCACCGGTGAAACATCAGTATGGATTTTCGTTGCTCCTTGCTCTGGTGCTGGAGGTCTGAAAACAATGAGCACCGTGACGTAAAAGGATCGACAACTTACGCGCCAACGTTCATTAATCTCATTCTCAATCTAAAAGTACCTTCAGTTCTAACACTCAAATCCTGGAACAGGAAGAATATCCCAGATTTCCGATGCTCATCCTGCAACCTTGTCGCATTTGCTGATAACGGACCAACAAGTGCACGGGTATAAGTTGAACGAGAAGATTTCATGGGCGGATATGACGTCATCAAAGGTACTGATGTTGATGGTGTATCGGGTGTACTATTAGAATTCTTTTCATCGCTATCATTGGTGATAGGAGGACCCATGTTGCTGGACAGTGCACTATAAGGAGGAGATGGTGGGGGTGTTGTAGGCAGCTGAATGCTTTGATGTGTATGTCCATCAGGCCGAGACGCATGTGTGGGACTATCATGAGGTATTTGTGGAGGATTGGCTGGAAAGGCATCATTGGAATCTACGGAACGATGACGATGGTGGGCATCAGTGCTAGAGGCAGTGGAAGCGGAAGGGGCAGCAGCAGCATCACCCCAGCTAGAAGTAGACGTAGGTTTCGCTGTCACCTGAGCAAATGAAGGCGGCGGATATGTTATACCACGATTGGAGCTATATCCCCAACTGGGTATCGGACTATCTTGTGAAAGTGGTTGTGGAATAGAAGTTGTGGCAACAGCAGGGGATGAGAAATCGCCCTGGGCTGTGTGAGTGGGAAGAGGTGTAGACGGTGCCTGTGGAATACCGGTGAGAAATGTTAGCTGTGGTGAGTCATGTTTGGCTTACGGGCTCTGAAGACACAGGAGATGGATGTATGGGAGAGTGTTGCGAGACTCGTATTTGATTGATGCTTGCTCCACGACGACGATTCTTAGCGAGTGGGGGGTTAGACCGGTCTGCAGAAGAGGGATGAAGGACGAGATTCATCTCCTGCTTGCCATCTGCAGACCATAGATCAACAAGGACGAGAAAGAACGACCAGTCAATCTCACTAGAGGAATTCAAGTAAGATTCGTATTCTACGGGAGAGGTACTGACTCGACATCAACGATGGACTTGTCCTGGTTACGGACGATCATTCTAGCGACGGCAGCCGGAGCAAGCGGACGCCGGTCCTTGAGGCGGATCAGAATAACAAAGTGTTCGTGTATATTATTGAATGTACTTTATCGCCGAACCCACACATTCTGGCACGCAAAGGGTGCTGGACAATCTCCAAAGAGTAATGCCTGGGCTAACGTTAGTGGAGGCCTCGGGCGAGCAGAAGGAACAGACCTGGGGCCAGCCCAGTTTCCCCATATTTCTGGACCGTCTGCAGCGTCGGACTTGGGGGCATCTGGACGACGAGGATTGCGGTCGGTCTGCTGGATCATCGTTGTCCAAGGCAAGCTGCATTCCCATAAATCAAAATATCAGAACGCGTGCTTTGTCACGTGGCTTTATCTGCACTCTTCTAGGTGCTATACATATGGCTGACCCAGCTGCAAGAAAAATTCTGAACCAACTCATCCAGCGTGAAGGCTTGAGCAACAAGGCCTGCTGCGACTGCAACAATCCAAACCCCCAGTGGGCCTCTTTGAGGTGTGCTGATCCTGTCCTCGACGACGCTGACATTTGACCGTCGGCCAGTTTTGCTGTGTTCCTGTGCCTACAATGTGCTGGTACACATCGCAGTTTTGGCGTACACATCAGGTAATCCCTACTTGCTGACCACGGTAATGCAGAATTTCATCTCTGCGTAGCTTTGTGCGTTCTGTGACTATGGATTCCTGGCAAGATGACCAACTCAAGCGTATGGAGGTTCGTCATCTTTTCCAATACAAGCCCTATGTACGGCTCACGTGTAGAATAGCTTGGCGGAAATGCCCCCTTTCGCAGTTTCGTCAAATCTTATGACCCTCTGGGTGGATACAAAGATGCTGCCAGCCCCTACGATACATATCACTGCTGGGCAGCTACCCAATATCGGGAAAAAGTACGTTTCAGAGATCCCGTTACCATAGCCCAATCTCACAGCTCATTGTAGCTTGATAATGTTCTCGCTGGCAAACCGTGGTCTCCATCCCCACCTCCTGCAAACTACCTCAGCCCAACAAACAGCTCCCGTTCATCCTCCCCCAATCCGGCTGGCCTCCGAAAATCTCGGACTCAAAACTCTCGGTTCACCACAGGTTCTGGTGTCACCTCTCCTGCTTCAAATGCCTCATCCCCCTCTCTCATCAACAATACGCCGGTCGATCAAAAATCACAGAACGAAGCTTATTTTGCCAACCTTGGAAAGCTCAACGAATCACGGCCAGCTGATCTTCCTCCTTCTCAGGGTGGACGTTATCAAGGCTTCGGTAATACTCCGACCCCTCCTGCAGGCAACCTCTCCCATCCCTCGTTCCGTCTTTCTTCAGCAAATGCACCCACTTTTGCTGATGTGCAAGAAAATCCGATTGCAGCATTGTCAAAAGGCTGGTCAATATTTTCATCAGCTGTAGTAGGCGCTACCCAAACTATCAATAAAAGTGTCATTCAGCCAGGAATGGAACGTCTTAATGATCCACAATTCCAGGCCAACGTTCGAGGTTATGTTGATGGTGCTTCCAGAAAAGTTGGAGAATTAGGTGGCGCAGCGAATGAGTGGGGAAAGCGGAGTATGGGCATCGATTTGGGCGATACAGTTTATGGTGTTAAAGAAAAAGTGCTAGGTGGACCGGAGAGAAATGGATATGGGAAGGTTGATGTGTATGGTGGGTATGGTGGAGAAGAAAGCTCTGCGTTGTACGATTCAAATGGGAAAGATGATGATGATTTCTTTGGAGAGTTCACGCAAGGGCAAAGTCGGAGTACTGATCTTATACCTGAGGTAGATCCACCTATTGCGAGACAAAAGGATGCTGGTATGGGTACTACGATGTCTCATGCTAAAGCTAAGAAGAAGCATGATGATTGGGATGACTGGAAGGATTTCTAGGTTTGGAAAAGCAAATTGACTTGGAGTTGTACACTTCTCTTCTTCTCTTATCTGATTGTATCTGGTGTTGATGGAATGTTGGTAGATAACTAGCGGAGAAGAGATCCGTCGACAAGTCACAATCTTAAATCCCAGTCGATGTTATTTTCGACTTTTCGCTCCAACGATTCGGACAACGTGAGAACTACGAATATGCTCAGCGCATCAGCAAGCTAGTTCAGGAACCGTTGAAGGCAGTGCGCATCATTTGAGGGAAAAATGTGGCCCGGACTCTTTCGGTTCCAGGCACAATCTAGAGGATGCATCAATCCACTCAACACTAGTCTCATACGATAGCATTGTTGGCCAACTTCTACCCTTATCCCACTCTCTCAAACAATCCCTCGGAATTTGATATGAAATGCCTCGCCCATGTGAATGAGAAAGACCAACTTCCCTTGACAAAGGCAGTCCCTGGTTTCGTGAAGAATCATCATTCCTATTTGCTGTCAGACTTGATTCTGAGAACATCAAAGAAGCATATCTTTTCCCCTCTTTATCGACGCATACCACAAGATCTCCTATGATAATGGGATCTTTTGGGGGGTTGTGCATGAGGTAGGTCCTCGGATGTGGTACATATCTCGAGAGTGGGGACATCGTAAAATAGACTCGATCATTGGTTTCTCCTGGAGCCCCGAACTTCTCTTCAAGGTGTCATGCTTCCCAGAGTTGATCAGCTGGCTAGTTTTTCTTTGAGTCAGTGTTGGACACCCATGCATATAATGAGTCAGAAAAGTCGATTGCTGCCCGGATTCGTTTGCTTCCACTATCTCTATTTTTTGACCCTTCTTGAATTTGCTTGTTGCGTTCGTTTGGGTCAAAAACCTGATACCCACCTTCAAGAATCTTGAGCTAGGATTTTTTCTTGCCGGTGAAGAATCTGTCCTGCCATTCTGGCTTTTAGAACCAGACTTCCGGAGGCATGCAGCCGAACGACAGAATAGACGAGTTGATGTACAGTCGATGATGTTTCAATCTCCTTCACACAGATGTTCGGTCTCTGCTCCCGGCCAGAATATCTTGGCTGAGATGATTTATTTGTGCTTCTTGTTTCTTCCCTCGTAGTAGATATAGATATTGACACCGATACACCGTACAAGCGAAGAGAGATGTTGTATGGAGAGACCTAGATCTGATGCTGGTAAAAATCCTCAGTTTGATTACATGAGAGCGATAAGAAGGTATTGTAAGTGGATTGCAGAGCCGGCATTTGTGATAGTGGTGCTAGTGTTAAAAGATGTACTAGCTAGTCATTGTCATCACTTGTGTTTAAAAGCTCTTAACAAACGAAATTGTTTTCCATTTTTTGTTGTTGGAATAAATCTTGCTTTCGGGTAAAAGTACGTTTTTCTATTATGAAATGCATTTAATTGACACTATATGCGAGACATTTAATTACTAAAATGATTCAAATGGCCGAAATTTCACCTTCGATCCCGAACTTCTACCTAGGATCCAGATCCGTTCGGGTGCTCAAGGTCCGGCCGAATCAATTTTTGATCCTTACGCCGTCACTTGCACTTCAACGGTCTGCAATGCATGTCATTGCTACAACTTTCCGACGCCTTCTTCTCATACCACCATCCCAACATACTGTTCATTGCAGAGGATACCATGCATCTGTACTCCCTTCTCTTATATCCAAGGCCTCACCCGAATTCCAGGCTAAAGCAGAATCTATGAACGAATTAGTGAGAGATTTAGAACAGAAGATGGCTGCTGCTAGACGAGGGGGTGGACCAAAGGCTGCTGAGAGGATGAAAAGTAAAGGCAAGAAATTGCCTCGTGAGCGGTTCGTTTTTTTTTTGCCGCGCTCACTATGTGCTAATAATATCTGCAAAAAGCTTGAATCTCCTGCTCGACTCAGGTTCTCCATTTCTCGAATTGTCCCCTCTGGCAGCACACGATATATACCCAGGTGAAATTATCCCAGGTGCGGGGATGATCACTGGGATAGGAAGAATATCCGGGAAAGAATGTATGATTGTCATCAATGATGCTACTGTGAAAGGGGGATCGTATTATCCTCTTACCGTAAAGAAACACTTGAGAGCCCAGGAAATTGCGAGGGAGAATGGATTACCCTGTGTCTATATTGGTGAGAGTGTTCCGCATTTCTGATCGATATGCTGACTGAATCAACTTCAGTTGAGTCTGGAGGAGCGGCATTACCACACCAAGCAAATGTCTTCCCAGACAAAAATCACTTTGGTCGTATCTTCTACAACATGGTATGCCTCCTTGCCCCCTCGCCTTTCACACCTTTCAACATTTCCAGGCACAAATGTCAGCTCTTGGAATATCACAAATTGCCACAGTCCACGGTATCTCTGTAGCAGGTGGTGCTTATGTTCCCGCTATGGCCGACGAGAACATCATCGTCGCAAAACAAGGTCGAATATTTCTCGCTGGGCCCCCGTTAGTCAAAGCAGCTACAGGTGAAATTGTGGATGAAGAGACTTTAGGAGGTGGATTGATGCATTCGAGTGAGAGTGGTGTGACAGATCATTTGGCTAGGGATGATGAACACGCTATTGAAATTGCAAGAGGCATTGTCGGGGACTTGGGGTATGCGGGCTGGAGGGGTGTGCCGGTGAGTGAGTTTTGTTCCAAAACCTTTTTGTGGCATCCTACGGATCAAGACTTCGCCTAAGATTCACCGCGACCCTCGTTGTCATTGGATTTTATCGTGTAGGATTAATGCATCTTTTATATTTAGCCGACACAGACCCCAGAGGACCCGTTATACCCGGCAGATGAATTACATGGAATTGTAGGCACAGATTTGAGACAACCATTTGATATGCGAGATGTAATTGCGCATATCGTCGACGGTTCAAAATTCAGGGAGTTCAAGAAAGAATACGGTCTTACCATTATCACCGTGAGTCCTTTCCCCCCACCCCAAATCCTTCTTCTACCCCAGATCTTTTTCATGTCAAGTGTTCTTATGACTCCACCCCCCAAAATGGCAGGGTTTCGCTCATATACACGGCTACCAAGTAGGCATAATAGCTAACAATGGGATTCTCGTCTCTCCTTCTGCGCTCAAAGCCTCCCATTTCATCGAACTATGTTCCCAGCGTCAGATTCCCCTTCTGTTTCTCGTAAATGTCACTGGTTACATGGTAGGATCCAAAGCTGAGAAGGATGGTATCGCGAAAGATGGTTAGTCCCACCTGTTCTTGAACTTCTGTTTTACCCCAATCTATGCTTTTGATGAGTCATTCAAAGAGGGGCCCTTCCATTGCGGACATCTGGTGGTGTCGCCTGTATCCGCTATCTGTATTCTTCCAGGAAACCTTTCTCCATTTTGGAGTTTCGTCGCTTCCTGCAGCTGATCCACGGCATGAATGTAGGTGCAAAGATGGTTAGAGCTGTCGCATGTGCAAATGTGCCCAAGATCACCGTAATCATAGGGGGCAGCTTCGGTGCCGGAAATTATGGTTCGTTTGCTCTCTCTCTCTCTAATTTACTTATGTCATATGCTAATTAATACTTGTGCGAAACCACAGGGATGGCGGGAAGAGCAGTACGTAATTGATGTCTTCGTTTCACTGTTGTGTCATGATGATCATGTTGACATATTTGCAGTATTCTCCTCGTTTTCTGTGGATGTGGCCAGTGAGTTAAATTCATATCCACATTTCTAATTCTGTTCCGTTCCACACTCATCTTTCGTCGACTTTGGAGCACACACACTAATTATACCACTGTACTCCATCCCCTTCAGAACGCAAAAGTATCAGTCATGGGTTCAGGACAACTTTCCCAAGTAATGACGGCAGTGTCAAAGTGAGTGTGACAATTCTTCTTCTCCCACCTGAATGTGCACTACTTTCTATCTGGCTAATCGAGATACTCTTTGGCCTTTTGTTGGCTCGAACAAGTATCGTATGCATTCGATCAAATGTTGTGACCTGAACAGCCCTGTCATCCATACTTCTCTTCTGTCTTCTGTGGCTCGAGTGCTCCTCTTGCCGTTTCCGTGTTACCTATCTATCTCTTATCGTCGTTCCTTTCTACTTTTTCTTTGCTTCTTACTTTCTCTCGCCTTTCCCTCGATTCCTTGATTCCTTTTCTGGACTGAATTCCTCTTTCTCACATTGTTATCACAGAGATCCATCACAGCACGCGTCTCTCAGATCGGAGATTGAGAACCAGTCGACTGCTTACTATTCCACGGCTCGGTTGTGGGACGATGGAATAATCAGACCCACAGACACGCGGGACATCCTCGGATTAGGTCTTGGGGTCGTCACTCGCGAACGGATCTTACGCAATGGGCTCCTTGGAGGTGGTGCTACTGGGATTGGAGATAACAATGGCTTCGGTGTTTTCAGGATGTGACTGTCCACATGTGCAATGGAACGTAATCTCGCTTGAGTCATTCTTGTTACCATAACTGCTACTAGCGGCGATCACATACGTTATATGAAGGATTGGCGCCCCAGTATCCTATAGGTTTCAAACAGGTCTCTTCATCATTTCTCCACTTCTATGTGATCAACGAAGTTGCAGTTCTCTTCCGATGGAGCCTATTGCTAAGTGATATTGGCCTAGGGATTCTCCATGGAGAATCAGTGTGGTCAGGATTTCTTGGTATGGATACCTTGACAGGTCGGGGTAAAGAAGCCACTGGTCGAAAATTTATAGTTAGGACGATTTCACATTCGAAGTGTCTGTTCTTGGTCATGACGCAAGATTGAATCAAATTACCTATCACCGGTGAAAGCTCAAGTCGACATTGAGGATTGTTATTCATTGTGAATATTGTGACTGAATGGGAAAATGGATTCACTTCTGCGCCTCGTAGCTTTTTTACTTTGTGTTCAGATACACCTGGTCCAGATGAATGGCAATACAAGACTCATGCAGTGCGACTTCCCAGGAACAAGGGAATTGCCAGTTTTGATACATCATATGTCGATAGATTAGTTCATAATCTGGACCCAAACGGTGACGCATAGCATATCCCGTAAGTTCACTACGTCATAGCTAATCAGTGAGTGGACGGTTCAGGATGATGAGAAGACGAGTAGCCATGTGAACACAGAAACATGCCACTGGAGCCTAGTTCGCCAAATACGAGATAAGCCAAGTTCTGAGCTCCTCAGGGAAAATTGCTGTGACCCCAGGTCTAAGAGACTCATGGCAGGCGAACACAATTGTATCCTTTGGTAAATGAGCAGAGTACAAGAGATGCAATAGAATGATAGAGAACTATGAAACGGACTGAAATCCCAAGGGCTCACTGAATACTTGAGATTCAATAAGAGGCAGGCAAAGTGCCGGCGAGGGCATGCTATTGAGGTGTGGATTAGGATACTAGTAGGAGATAAGATAAGTCTCCTAGTCTAAATTTAGATATTACATGATACCTTTACAGTTCCATCGTTTCCGTGCTGAAATTTCAAACTATGAAAAAAAGAAGAGAAGAGTCTCTAGACCTTTTTACACTTACTTACTTTACACTGCCGGTGATCCAAGGATCTCGATCCTATCTGTTGGCATATCATAGAAATATAGTCAATCAGAGTGTGTTTTTTTTGTTCTCAATGTGTGTGAGTGTTCCAGTCCACTTTAACAAGAACATGAGATGTATTAAGATACAAGTATCTTCAATTTTAGTATCATTTTTAATATGATACATAATTTAACTAGACTTTTCTTTAAGTAGGTCACTTAATATTTAATTAATTAATTTTATTAAAAAATCATTTTTTTTGAAACTTTGTCGAAGCATTCGATCCCTGGGAGGTGGTGACATATTTCACAATGTCAAAACGCGGCCCCTCTTCACCCTCAACGGACGGGACTCTTATCAAGAAAGCAAAAGCGACGCCCGTGCCCAGTAGTCAAATTGTCATCTCTTCAGGGAATGACGAACGCAGTAAAGGCCTGATTCGGTCCATCCAGAGGACCAGCCATCTTGAAGCACCCATTGTCAGCCTTTCTGGTGCACATGGTGTACGTATAGAGTGAAATATTTTCGAGCAGATTTTGTTCTGATGAATCTTCCAGGCAGAGATCCTGAGCTGTAGGTTCGACCCTACTGGCCAAAATATTGCTGCATGTTCAGCAGACCGAAGTGTTTGTGCGTCCATAGTTCCTTTCTAGAGAATAATCACTGAGACTTGTTTTTTTTCCCCTTCCAGCACTATGGCGTACCTATGCTCCCAACTCAAACTACGGTCTCCTCCAAAGTCATGCCAAAGCGCCCATTCTCGACCTCCAATGGTCTCTCTCCTCTCAAATCCTTTACACAGTCGCTGCCGACCATACACTCACTCTCACAGATATCACCACTGGCGAACGTGTTCGAAAAATTCGCGCACACAGAGAGATTATCAATTCCGTAGATAGAACCATGGCTTCAGGTTCTGGTGTAGAACTCGTCGTGACTGGTTCGGATGATGGTACAGTGAAGATTTGGGAAGGAGGTGATGAAGCGAGTAAAACGCCTGTTGCGACTTTGGAAATTGGATGTCCTGTGACAGCCGTTTGTTGGAGTGTAGATGGATCAAACGTGTATGTTGGTGCAATTGATAACGAGATTCATGTTCGTGTTTTATCCCCTCTTCTCTCTACGGTGATTGAACCACATTTGCTAGGTTTACGACATACGCAAAAAAGAACAAGTATACACTTTGACAGGACATACAGATACCCCAACTTCGCTTTCCCTTTCACCGAACGGTTCATATCTCCTCTCTCCTTCATTCTCCTCACAAACTATTGTTCATGACGTTCGCCCATTCTCTCCTTCCCCTAACCGAATTTATCGTGTGTTAAGAGGCGCACCTGCTGGTTTTGAAAATACGCTACTGCGTGCTGCTTGGAGTCAAGATGACAATGGACGTCGTGCAGCCGTCGGAGGAGCTGACCGAATGGTATGTATCTGGGACGTGGAGAGTTGTAACATCTTGTATAAGGTGAGTCTTACTTCTATTTCCTCTGGGAGAATAATACTCATGTATATGGTCGTCGCAGCTGCCTGGTCACAAGGGAACAGTCACAGCGGTTGACTTTCACCCCAAGGAACCCATAAGTATGTTTCCCGTCTCCATATCCATAAGATGGCCCTGATTATGTTGTCCAGTCCTCACAGGTAGCAAAGATGCTACCATGCTGCTTGGTGAGATTGAAGCTGGACTCTCAATATGATATACTGTGGCAGGATGTGAGTAGGGTAGCAACAGTACAACTTTCAGTCACATTGCACCATTCAGTGAGTACGTCTGTAGACTCTGGTTTGCATTTGAGTACGATAATATACTGTGGCCGTAGTTGATGTCCATGTTCGACTAGCATATATAAAGTAACAAATCACTCCTCCTTCTCTTCCACAACCTTTAATTGTTTGTACAATTTTTTTTTAGCACATGATGAATGGACCCACATCACCATCTATTAGATAAAGTCTCTCAGACATCTCCAAGTAGAATAGACGACTGAGGTCTAGACAGTACAATGGGCATAATATATCTACAAGTGGGAGTAAAGTTCATCAAATACAGACTTTTTTTTTTCTTCTTCTTCTTCTCCTGCATGTACCCTTTCCAGATCACGAGGCTCCCTTACAAAAGCTTCATCAAAAAAAAAAAAAAAACAAGCCAAGGGGAGAAGAAAAAGGTGGATGGAGTTGAAAATTGGATCTCAGCGATAGCGTCTTGTTTTTTGCACGAGGTGAGTAAGGTGACTGAAATTGTTATAGGGTACCTGGTCGTCGTCGATGGCGGATTGCTTATCAGTCACTTGGGAGGTATCCCCACCCACCAAGACCTTGGTGATGGATCATCGACAGGTAATGCATCAAAAGAAGCACGATACTCTCACACATCAAAAAAGGTCACCTCCCTATGACTCAAACTCACCTACCCATACACTTCACACCAACAATTCACCATCTCACCTTCAAAAAAACCTCAAGACATCTCCCACAAATCGTCATTTGCTTCTGTTACATATACACAGCGTGGACAGTTCAGTATCTGTCTTGAGCCACAACAAAAGATAACAGACCCAAGCGCGTTGATGAAGAGGGGAAATGACGGGTTACGAAGCATTAGACTAAAGTGTGTCGTCGGCCAATTGCCTCGGTTCAAGATTTCCCTCGTGTCAGCCTCAGAGTTGACGGCGATTATGACACCAAGAACTGAATCAGATATAGAGTACTGTGGTGACCACGTCAGTTATACGTACTTACAGATCCCGAGCAGCAACTCCCTCACTTAGGCAAGTCGAGGTTAACATATAAAAGATACTCTTCAAGCTTTACGACACTCCAACAAAAAGATTCTGGTCATCATGTTATTTCATATCATGCTATATACATTCAAATCCTCAAATCCACTCC
>Ga0154005_100179_pt1 | contig 33261 bp, 37 predicted proteins | sample TSFL089MetaG_FD_104698 | JGI IMG/M metagenome (GOLD analysis project Ga0154005, IMG submission 104698) | Attine ant fungus gardens microbial communities from Florida, USA - TSFL089 MetaG | ecosystem: Host-associated > Fungi > Mycelium > Unclassified | place: USA: Florida, Lake Talquin State...
CGCTTACTATTTCGTCATACCCTGTGAAAACAAGAAAAGTCAAGGAAGGAGAACGACACCTTTTGATAATAGCGACGTACGTTATCTACCCACTTGATTCTAGCCTTAAATTCTGTCAGTCCAAACTGGATCTCAACAGAGAACACAATCGTCCAATATGTCTTCCCACCCTTTCCCGCCTTTGGCTCGGCACTACTTGCCAAAGGGGATAAATCAGCGCGCACAACGCACAATGTTGAGAAATTATCTGATGACAGCATCCAATGAACATGAGTGACGAAAAATATTCCACAAGTGCGTACCAGCTTGTCTCATGATCCACAACGGTATCGTATCACCACCGCCTCTATAGCACCAGATCTCGACTTCAAATACAGACAACATTGAAAGACTCGTCAATTCTGTACAGTATTTCCTGGTGAACACAGTCGATTCTTTCACTCGCACACCCTACACGAACAGTATGGTCAACGATGGCTTGACGCAGTCCATTCTGTGCTCACCCTTGATAGAATACAATCAAACGCGTCAGGCAACAATTTGGGACCACTCGGCAATTCACACAGCCTCTCCTTTCGGGCAACATGATCCGGATCATCGGGATCCATTTCTCTTAGAAATTCAACGCCGTACATGAACTTGGACATGCGAGCTGAAACATGATGATCGCAGTAAAATCCAATGGCGCCGTCTGCAACCGCTTTTGATCTGATGGAGGACAGTTGAGTGTGAAAATTGAAAAGGAAAGATGGGTAAACGCACGTCTGAGTATCAGGCCTGCTGACCGCGACTTTGTATGGCGCTAATCGTTCCTGTAGCTGTCTAAAGTTGTACTAAGGGGTCAGGAGGTGGCAACGGCAATAAGCGGGCGCAACGTGCCCAAATAACCAAGGTGAAGCTGCATATCCACCAACTAGGAATACAGACTTGATCATCCCCCGAGAAGCTTCGATTTGTGCTTTGATGGCACTGAATGCAGCTAAGGACAATGAGATGATGAGATGATGTGGTATAGAGCCCGCACCATGAACAGATGGTTCAAACAGATCCGCTACTTCCTGTCCTGTCAATTTCAACTGTCCACCGCGTATACCGGCAGCGGGGTCTTTATCGAGGGGAGAGCCAAAAGGCACAAACTGTAGGTCTTTACGTTCACGGAAGAGACGTTTCGTCGTTTCGTCGAAACGGCGTGTGATATGATCAAGGGCGTCTGGGGTGCCATAACGCGAGTTTTTGAGTTTTCCTACATGACAGTCAAAAATCTGAATGTCCTGGCAACGGCAGCGGACAGACCTTGTAGGAATTCACGAGCCCGACGAGATACGAAGACAGAGCCAGCAAAGATACAATCTGGAGGCGCGATTTCCTCTATAACAAGGGGCGAGGTGGCTCTGATCGCGTATGCACTGATATCAAGCGTGCCGCCCCCGGCATCGGCTATCAGAAATCCGTGCTGAGAAGGGTCCTATGATCGATGACATACCGACAACACGTGTTAGGTCTTGTTCAGCCTATGGCGGAAAAAAGGATGTGGACTGACAGAAAGAACATCGGCAGCAAGGCCATTGAGAACGCAGGCGTGGAGACTTGCTTCGCCTTCTGTAACAAATCTGATTCTAGCCTTGCCCTGATTTGATTCGGGAATGAGACCGCCGTATATGGCTGCTCTTCGCATCTTGCTCTGCTGAGCGCCTTCCCATCCGTTTGGATGTGACAGGACGAACTGGATGTCATTCTCGACCTGGTTCCAGAGAACGGCGCCGTTGGCATGGGTGTCGGTGATGAAATTGCGTGTGCAGCGATAGAGGTAGGCAAGAAAGTCGCCAAAGACGTGGACAGCGGTCTTGCGCTTGGGCAAAGGGCCGAGGCGCATGCCGTTCATGTTGAGGCGCATGGTGCGGGGGCGAAGACGCAGTTTGAAGCTGGGACATGGGCGAGTGAGTGAGTGTGTGCGGCTGAGAAGGGAGAGAGTGTGCACACAGATCAGCCTTGATCCATGCTTCGTCCTCGGCTTGGGCCTGGATGGTGACAGTGTCTGCTTCAGCGCCGGCAGCCATCATCTTGCCATGTCTGTCGTAGTATATGACGGAGGGGATCTTTGTGTTGCCAGCGACATGTTCCTGGCCAGGGAACCTGGGAGTAGTGGGGTGTGTGTGTACACGCAAAAGAAAAGGAGAGAGAACGAGCCTACCTGGTTACGCCGTGTATCTTGGGAACGACGTCTGGCTCGAGGATGGCATAGGAGACGCCGCTGAAGGTGGTGCCGATGTCGATGGCGATGACGAGGGCGCGAGTGTGGCCCGGGTAGGGCTTGCGGGTGTCTGGAGTAGGCATGAGAGGAAGAAATATATAAGGGATAGAGATACTGTATTTTATAGACCATGGCCCTCCCGCTCTTCTCCTCGCTCTGCCATTATCTTGCCGCCTATATTTCTCTCCCGGCGTACCTCCGCCTCCCCGCCGACGTCCAGCCCAGTGGTCCGCCCGGAGACCCCGAAGCTCGGCCGTCCTCGGCGCTGCCGGTCACGGTGGTTGGCGACATGCGGCGTGAACTCGAGCATACCAAATCCGACCTCGCACGCTCCAATGCCGAGCTCGTTCGTCTCCACGACCGCTGTCGTCGTCTCGAGCGTTCTCTGCGCGACTCCCGCGACGAGCTCAGGACCAGAGACGATGAGATCGACAAGCTGAGGCGACATCCATCATCTGCCGACGACGAACAGCAGGCAAGAGCCCGCACAGCCGATGCCTATCTCACTCGCACAGACACCTGGTCGGGAGCGCAGGTGCTCCAAGCCGTGCACGACATCAACTTGGAAATTCTGCAGTTCGCTGCCGCTGCCACCGAGGTCTGTGCGTTCGACCACAGTGCTCGGCCGTCGTCGTCGCGTGCAATCCAGGCCATGCACGACACCTCGGCTCGTCTCGGTCCCAATCTCGCACGGATCCTTGCAAACAGGGACCATTCACTCGATCCCATCCTCGTCCAGCTCGCGCTTCAGGGCTGCCTCACACTCTGTGTCACCCGTGCACTGTCTTCCTTCTGCGTCGGCTTTCCCTCCAAGTCGGATTCCCTTCTCCACCAGATCCATCGTCGCATGGCCCTTGCAGGTGCGCGCACTCGTCTACTCTCCCCGAGATCACTTTACTTGACGATGCTCAGAGCCCCAACCAACATCATCAAAGTGGCGTGCGCTCACCCATCAGCACATTCATGCCATGTACCCCTCTCTCACAGAATACTCCATAACCGATCTTACAGACACCATCCTCCGCTGGTCATCTGACATCTTCCTCATTGCCGGCTGCCTCACCTACGAATCCACCTCATCACCACCTGCCTCACCCGACACCAGTCTCCGTTCACGCTTCGGTGAACACATCCGCCGATTCTCCCAATCTGTCATTCACCTCGCCAAAGTCTTGCGCCAAGAAATTCTCTCCACTTCTTTCGAACTCATCGCCATCGATCCAAACGACCCCAAATCCTCATCCTCATCAACGGCGTCATCCAACGGTCTGTCTGGGCCTCCCTTCCACGAACGAACTATGATGGACGCCTTTGGCGAATACGGCCATTCCCACGGCTGTGTCCTAGCTACTACAGAACTAGGCTTGCGATGCGTCACGAGAATAGGTACGAGAGAAGGTGTAGGGAGTGAAGAAGAGGTCTTGCTCGAACAGAGAGTCTTGTTAATGCCCAAAGTCGTCCTGGACAGTGTTTTGGATGTTCTCGATCAATAACGTCGCAAAACAAAAAAAATTGACTCCTGGCCAGGATTTTATGGTCAACTGGCCATCAGGGCCAACTGACCAGTCTTATATCGTCTAATTTTTAAGAAAAAATGATGGGTCAACATCCCAAGCGATATATTATTTGTTTTTTTAAGAAAAACTCGTCTAATATAATACATTTATGGCAAATACGATATTCTTTTTAAAGAAAAAATGATGGATCAACAAACTAACAACTCCATCCAAAACACACCTCACGTTCAAAGATAAAAAACAAACCCGTCTTTCGTGCTTTACATCTTACCCGTCAGATCGGATAACAAGATTCATTGATCTACATCGAGACGACAAAAAAAAAGCAAGCCCAAAAAATACAACACACAGAGACGCATACTACACACAAGTAAGGATATAAGGACATGATAGAAAGAAAGAAACGTGGGAGGGGGAGAGGAGTCAAAGAGGAACACTATCAATAACCTCCCGCAGCCACCTCCTCCTCCATTGGCTCCCTCAAAGGATCTCCTCAGCCTAATGTAGGTATTTCTCATTGAGAGCATGTACTTCCTTGGCAAGATACGGCCAACTCAACGTCCTCGATAACTCTCGCTTCAGCCTACTCTCATCACCACCCGCACGCTCTCTCGCAAGCTTAATCTCCCATCCACAGAGATTATATAGCAATCGCATATTAGGCTGAATAAGGACTGACAATCGGCGGGATCGAACAATGAGATACGCATCGACCAGAGGAAGGTTCAAATACTTCATCACATACGCGATCTAACAATCATCATCACCAACACATCAAATCAAAAAAAAACTCACCGTCACAGTCGCACTCCTCGATACACCAACACGACAATGCACAAGCACTTGTCCACCATCCTGCCGCGCTTTATCAATCCACTCACAAATCGGTCCAAGCTGCGGCTCAAGTGTATCAATCCCATCATCACAAACACCCTTGATATCCAACACCTTGATCCTCCCTTCTCTTTCCTCAATCCACAAGTTGCCCTGCATCCATGATTCTTTCCCAACATCATAGCGCACAGAAGGAGCGGAATAACTGTATGTATCTGAAGTCACGGTGGCCATGCCATAGTGATCACCGTCTTCAGCAGACAGGGGCGAAGGTGTAGGGGGTGGGACAAGTGCACATTCACCAACAGATACGACATGTGTGATACCAAGCGCATGAAGCATATATGCATTCGCCGCATGGTTCCTAGGCCAACCAAAACATGAGCTTATCAGACGCCATTCATAAAATAAGAATCAAAACATACAAATTCCCCAGATACAGAAACGGCAAAACTCGACTCGGGAAACTCCCATCAAACCTAGGATCATTGAACCATGCCTGATGATCTCCACTAAACGTACTCGGCAACCACGGACTTGTCTTCGCTCTCGGTCGACCCTTCAAAATCGAACCACTACCCGGCCCTCCATTCGCTAGAGGACTACTGCCACTCCCGCCCTGTGACATCGCTTCCATCTCCCAAGTTGTTGTACTATTCTTCTCAAGAGTCTGCACTTGCTTCTGTAGAATACCAGAGTTTGCCAGCGGTTGTGGTTGCACCATAACAGCAGGTAACCGAATCACCCCGGAGATAGGCGGAAGCGTAGCAAATGATACACTTTTTGCAGTAGGTCGGTTCCCTGCTCCTCCCACTCCCCGTAGGCTTCCACGTGTACCACGTCCGGCATCAGCACTTCCAACAGAGCTGTGGCTAACTTGTGCCCCACCAATCCGTTCTCGATCTTCTTTCAACCTTGCTTCAATTCTTCGTAATATTCCCAGGTCACTGCTGTATACAAAGAAACTACGACGTTTCGCAACTTGGAGTTCTAGATAAGCTTCGGGAAGGTCGAGTCCTCTTACAGCCATGAGTAGAGATAAAGCTGGGACAGAAGATTCTGTATACCCATCAGAAGAGTACATCAGAATCTTGAGAGGTCGCGTAGGTTGAGGTCGAGGCCTCGGTTTCAAAGTAGCTGGTATGGGGATGGTCGAAGGGGAAGTAAGTGATCGATTTCGGATAGGCAATGTCGTGGTCGCAGGTGTGTTTCCGGAAGATAATAATAATCTCGATGCTGAAGAGGAAGATGTAAATGGACCAAATGAAGACATGAAAGAAGACCAACGTCTTGCACATGGATTGTCAGTTGTATATGATGACGACTGAGGTGGACCAGAAGGGAGTGAAGGCGAGGGGGGGCGAGCAAGGGTATACGTTGGAGGAATGACCGGTCGTAACCATTTCTCCAAGAATCTGATCACAGGCATCAAAGAGCTCATTGTAGATTGCGTATTCACAGGCGAACTGGGCAAAGTTAGATGAATGACGGCACGGGCATTTGGAGGAGGCCTAGGTAGTATATCTCCTTCCTCAACTTCCTGACCACTATCAAAACGTTCCTGCATTTGACGCTCGTACTTCTCCGTCCACAAAAGGTCTAACGTACTCAGATGTTCATCTGCTGCTCGAAGGTGGGCAGCACTAGGGAAAGTTGCAAGTTCGTGACATTCAATGCAAATATCGAACCCAAGACCTCTTTTCGGGTCGTTGGTACCGTCAAACTCGAAAAGACTATCTTCGGTATCATTGGTTTCCGGAGCCAAAGGCACATCGCTGGAGTTTCCAAGGAAGACTTGACCAACAGCAGGGTTAAAATAAGACGAGGTCGACGAGAAATCGATATTAGAGGTAAGAGGAGGGGAAAAGGTAAAATTCTGCTGGTGCGCTATGGGAGGCTGAATTTGAGGCAAAAATTGGAGGTGAGATGGTCGGGTGGAACGATAAGGATGATGTGATGATGCGAATGAATGGGATCGATGCCTCTGCTGGGGTGTATTCGTTCTTTCCTCACGAGGACTCCAACCAGGAGAACCGACTGAAGCGTTGGTAAGAGATGTCGGGAACAAGCTGAAAATTTCCGAAGCTTTCGTCAAATCCCGCATCTCCTCTTTCTCACGCTGTGCAAAGTCAACCGTGTTATGACAAAGACGATCAGATAAAACTTGGCCTGGTGAGGAACCATCGACGTTCATAGTCATCAAATCAATGACATCGCCACCAGATTCCCGCGAAGGATCAGACTTGAGAAGTTCGACGACGTGGCCATCTGGTCCATCCGTGTGTGCACCATGTGTATGGATCCGTCGACCAAAAAGGCCACCGGTGACTGGCTTAACACAGATGCGCATCATCAGATGAGATAAATCCTTCTTCATATCATCCTCCGTCGCATCAAGGACAAAGACATTGTACTTCAAGAGACCATGAACATCCTCTTGATCGGGTGATAGTGAAAGCCCAAGGGATTGAAGTCGCTCATGGCGCTTGATTTCAATTGCTTCAGCAAAGCGCTTTCCTAAATTGATGGCGGCCGAGGAAGCTCCTTTAGGAGAATATACCACAATGTCAGAAAGGGTTGCATATATCGGCTAAAAATAGATATTGAATTCAAAAGTCCCGAAACAGGGGTATAATGGCATACCACCTGGATACCAAAGTTCCGGAGGGAAATTCCATTAGGAACGTTGGCCGGAGCGAATTCCCAATCGAGCGAACCATCCTGCGCCTTGACACGCCGCAAGAGCTCCTTGGGTCGAAACGTACCCGTGATTAGGGGAGGTGCAGCTGGATCTGTGACCTTTGCCGGGGGTGGAAGAGCTCCAGGCTTGATGTCTGATTCTGGGCTGTGCAAGTAGACGTGTCAATTCATATCTTGACATGCCATTCAGGGGGAAGAGCAAATGTATCCGAGCTAGGTTGAAGAAACTGGACACTAAGTCTTTGTGAGAAGAAACACAATAGCCGATTTGACATCATGAGCTGCTGAAGCTATTGACGACGACCATGGCCAAAGCCTTGGCTTCATTCTAACCAGGTCGATTGGGGTGGGCCAGGGTCGACAAAAGCAAACCACAGTTTCGGAAGATATAACACTCACCCTAACAAACAGCCTTCAGGAGTGGTGTCGAGGGTAAGCGGAGCCGAAGAATCCGTAAGAGGGGATGGTGAGGGTGTTGAATTGTCGAAGAGGAAACTAGTACCGCTTGAAACGCTCGTAGAGCTTGAGAGGGAGGACGGGAGAGTAAGTGGGGCAGGAAGAGGAGGGTGGACAGTGCGGTGGGATATGGGATGCATATGTGACTGACTGTTAGAATCTGGTGATACAATCTTGTCTTTGGCTTGTTCGTTGAAAAGAGTCGAATGTTGATGTAGCACCCTCCTGTCGTCAGAGCCAGCAACACATATGTGATTATCCTGGTTTGTGCTGTTAGAGAAACCTTCCATGTCGAAGTCATCATCAAACGACTCTGAGCTCGTGGAATACGTTGAACTCGAGGGAGACGGAGCGGTGACTGTAAGTCCATTCTTTCGACGAAGAAGACGAAGTGACACCACATCTCCGTCTGCTTCAATGTCTTCTTCACAGACAACGCACACGAGCCCTCTGTACTTGGGGACCTTTACCCGTGGCTTCTGTGAATCTGGAAAGAAATGGGTCTCCCGTGCGTTTGGTGCAGTAGCGAAGAACGAGTTTTGAGCTTCGTTCTCGCCCTCTAAGCCGTGCAAAAACGGAAAGAGAACATGGTCCTGAGGGTGAGCAAGGATGTGGGAGAGATAGAGCTGCTCAAAGGTCTTTGCGGACAGCAGACGAACATGGGGAGCAAGCTCTGGAAGAGAGCTGGGAAGACCAGGAGGATAGACAAGGCCATGGGCGGCGCCAGTGTGCATGGCTGCAGATTTATGCCGGCACTTGTTCTCGAGTGCAGGAACCAACCGTTGCCAGTATCTCGCCGTCTCACTCTTTCCAAACTGGGAATATCTCCGGCAATTCCCGAAAGGATCTCAGATCAGCACTGCCTCGTGTCTATCACATGATCTCAGAGATCTTCGCATCCCCCGCAGTAGCTGCCACAGAGGCCCACCGCCGTATGGTACAGCAGTGCCAGAATTTCCAACTCTCACGACTGTCTTCTCACCACCTGACCTCACCTTAATTCAACAGCCCGTGCTAACAGGACCTCAGTTCTCGGCCCCACAAAAGGCCCAGGCAAGAATTATTAACTCTATATGTAGCTTTAATCTCCTTTCAGTGGCGGAACTGCGGCACGACGTTGCCTTCCGCTTGCTTCTTTTCCCATCATTCTAACACGTTTGGGTTCCTCGTTTGCGTGTCTGCTGATCAACTACGACGATGATGATTACTCCTCTTGGTTAGCAGTAAACTATGGTGTAGATCATACACTCGACTCCAGGCCTGCTCAACGTGATGCTCTTCTTGCCTTGTACTATAGCCCACATCTGGAAGTATTCATTTATAGAACCTAATATTTCGAGACCATATTCGTGGCGATCTCAGGGGTTTATGGCTATCATAATCAAGAAGCTGGGGACTCAGACGAAGCTCCCACTCAGATTCTAGACGGTGAAAGAGAAAGATTAATTGACAGCACCAGCACCCTTGGACCAGCCCAGGCAATGAGAAGGATCCTTTACTCCTTCCGCGGTATCCCCCTTTACCCCATTCTGTCGCGCTTCTATCGTTCTCGGAAGTTTGCGCGTATTTCCATACCCACAAGATCCCAACTCGAAAGCAGCAGACGATCCTTCTGCCTCCACGATATCGTATACACATGCCCTGTGTAGTTCATTTCTCGGTAGTTTGAAGAATGGAAGGAGTCAGTAGGTGGATAACCCGGAGATCCATTTCCACCCAGGACTCAGATATTATTGAGTAGTCTGAGATCCTTGATTCATCCCATGTGTAAATGTATGACATAATTATGATTCAGATCAGCACAAGAAGTTGTGTGGATAGAGTTTAATCGTGAATTGGCCCTAAGACGTATTAGGATATTGGATTTATGTGGTTACAAAGTAGAGATAGAATAATGGTAAGTATTCCGTCCCTTCATCAATCAGAGCCCGAGTCACCGTTTGCAGATATAGAAGATGGACTTGAGCACTCGACTGTCTCGCCTTCATAAACGTTTTATGGTAGTCATCTGATCTGAGATGACCACTGTGATCACTCGCCGTCACTGTCGACATGAGATAAAGTGGTTGCATAGTTACATAATGAGAGATCTTTTGTGGAGAATTAAACTTCAGGGTTGCGGCGAGAAAGGAATGTCAGTGTTGGAAACTCATCCCCAAATAGTCGAAAGAGGAGACTAGACTTGGATACATCTGGTTCATCTGGAAACCGGTCCCTGGATTATAGGAATCCCTGTACCTTTTCACCATATGGATCCAATGTGTTTCCAAAACAAAGCACAATCTAAACACATAATGGTCACCATAATCGATGCAGTACCTTCAAAAGATTGTCAATGCGTCTGAATAATCACCGCTAGTCGACAAATTCACTTGGCAACACACCGCCAATACCGGATCTTCGCCGAAACAGGATTACAACGTAAATCTGTGGATCACCAGATTTCGCCGGAAACATGGTCGGTGAATAATTTCGATGATCGGCCTATATAACCGGCTTCTCCGCGCATGGGCGGAAATTTGGACATGGCACTGCATAAGAGCGCCAGCGAATCTCACGCTCGTGGATGTTTTAGATATTCGACAGTCCCCACATCGACAGAGGCAGGAAACCTTATGGACCGGAGAATTGAAAAACCCATCACATATCTAATTCACGTGACACTTATTGCTCTTACGTAGCGTCCATCTCTTCTTGGTCCTCAACGACGACGACGATTGTTGTCGTACGTAGCAATGGCAAATGACCCACCGCTACTCTCATCTACTACACCGTCTGCTGTGGCACCTGCGAATGTTACAATAAGGCATATGTGAGTACTTAGCCCTGTAACCCCTATTGTCTCTTGCAAATAAGGACTTGTGCTGACATGAGTCTACTAGACAACTGCGGGACCTGGTCATATGTCCTAGAGATCGTGGTGTACTGAACTATGTTCATGAGGAGACCATCACTGAACATGATATTCTGAATGATTCAGTCAGTTCCCGATCACTCAAGTGCCAAGTATATCGCCTCTGAACATATTGTAGACCCGACCACTTGTGAACTTAAACTTTATCCCTAACACCCTCGCTGCTTTACCTCTCAATTCGCATGACACATTAATGGCTGCTGGCGGGCAAGATGCCGAACTACATCTCTCTTATCACACTATCACACCCTCCAAGCAATTCCGCAGCAAGCTGGTGTGGCAAACTGAACAACAGTTGACAGGATCTATCAACAACTCTGTTTTTCTCACTTCTCTGAGCCTCACCCGCTCAAATCAAAATGCTGCAGAACCGAGAGTGGGAATTAGCAATAACGACTGTACTGTGCGGCTTTACGAGGTGCCCATCCGTGTTCAAAGTCAGAAGCGAATGATAAGGACTATTGGGTCTCTTCGATTCGATGTGCCTGTTAATCATTGTATATCTATCCTCTCCATCTCGTGTAGGGTTGGCTGATGCATGTCACAGCTTCTATCTCTCCCGATGGACGGACGCTCCTTTCCGTGGGAGATTCGTCTAAAATTTATTTCCATCACATGCGCGGTGGAGACCCAGTCACGTTCGAGCAAGTTCACACCCTAGTGTTGCCGTCTCCTGATTCTTTGCCTGTCCTGTATCCATCATCCCTTGCTGCTTGTTTCTCGACGGCATTTTCTTCTGATGGGATGAAATTCGCGGTCGCTTCTCAGGAAGGTGTAGTTGCTGTTTGGGATGTTCGTAGCACGAAGCCCATGAAAGTAATACAGACGGACAAGCATCGAGACATACCTTCGGACGACGGTTACTTGTCTGACGACCCTACCGACTGGACCCTGGGACAGTCGAAAGCTCCAGGTTTTAGTGTACGCAATGTCAAGTTCAGTAGCGGTGGTGTCTCAGGAAAGGAAGTGATGACATTCACTCAGGTACGAATTGGTCAGTGCTCTTTACCTGAAAATTCATTTCACCATTTCTATCCAGCACACATCACTGCTGCATGTCGTAGATGCTCGGACCTTTGAGACAGAAGAAATCCTGAAAGTGCCCACTGTCCGTCGTTGTTCTGACCCTCCAGCACCCTCTTCACCACAAGCATCAGAACAGCGACGGCCTTCGCACCGACATGTATTCTCGTCTTTCCCCGCTGCACCTCGTTCTCCAGCGGCACGCATACCAACATCCCCACCGTCACAACGCCGGCTCAGTGCTCCCATAGTGCGGCCTCAGATCATTGAATCCAATGACGCTCTCCGTATTTCTACACCTTCCTTCTCTCCCCCATCTTCTATCTCGGATTCTACATGGCGGACTTTGCGTTTGAGTCACATTCGCAATGGTCGAGATGGCAATAACTATGAGGAATTCCTAGGCGCTCAGTCACAAGGGGATAGGAATTTTGAATCTGAAGTTCATGCACTGTTGCATATTCAAGGTGATGGGAGAGATGAGGATGATGACCCGAACACTGGCTCTTCTCATGGAGACTATGCTTACCGGCCGCCTCGCTCAAGATCAACTAACCGTCCGATAAGGCCTGAAGGCGATAATGAAGTAGATGAACTTGAGTTTGATTGTATATCAACGCATACATCCCGCAGCACTTCTCCTGTTCTGTCTCAGTTTCTGGACTACCCCCCATCTGGTCCTGTGCGGAGTCGTTCCTACTCAAAGAAAGTACTCCCTTCAGAGATTGAGTACAGGGATGACCTTGATATCGCAGGGACATGTTTTGATCCTACTAACGGATATATCTATGTTGCCAGCGAGAAGAGTGTTGTGGAGTGGTCACTACGTGATGCCGATAAACGTTGGTGGCTCGAATCAAGTTGGCGGTAGCAACAACTAGGGGTCACAGCCTCAGGTATTACCATTCCTCTTGTGCAAGGCTTTTACCTTACCGTGGTTTCTGACCCTTGAAAATTTTTGTGGAAATGTTAATCAAGACCCGGACTGCTTCCACACCCATTTGTTGCCTGAAATGCTTTTTTGGCTGGTTCTATTTATGTATTGTGTCCCAGCTCTGTAACCTGATCAATGAGGTTTCCTTGCTGATGAGGGAGAGAGAGGGGAGGGAGAAGAGTTCCAGATCTGTCGATTTTCATCCTCACTTTTTTGCCGAATAATGTGAGTGCTTCTGACATCGGCACCTACACTCTGATCCTCCCTGTTGACGATGGTTGATTCAGTCCCTCTACGTTTCTTTGCTTTTTTAAATTTTGCAAGACAATCTATATCAGGACATTTTCTTATGCATGGGCCTGTATGTTGTTATGAGCGGTAATACTAGATAGATGTTTAAGCCATACAATGATAGTGATGGAAATAAGATCTAGAGTGAAGTTAGTAAGGAAGTGTTGGAATGTCGAGCGCTACACTGAAAATAGACTAGGTTTCATATCAAATGTTTCATTTTATTGTTCTAGATACAGGTGAATGGTAGATGTAGAGACAAAGCTTGCTGCATACTTGCAATGAGCTTTTCTCTCTTATTGGGTGACTTCCCATAGGCAGTCTAGGGAAATCTGTGTGCATAGATTTCCCTAGAATGCTCCATGCTGAGATGCCGAGCACGAATTTCAAATTTGGGGGGTCTCCCAGACTCTCCTGGATACTTTTATTAGTCGGATCAAAGTTATATACCATGTCCAGATTCCTGATGGCATCTACTGTGAGATGGAGATGAATATAGTTTATTCTGCTAATGAGTTTCTACTCTATCATGAACTACAGAAGGTTATATGATGAAGCTATTATAATGCAGGTCAGAGACAGTGGGAGTCTGAATCATTTTGTGGCATTGTCATTAAGCATCACACACCAGAATACTGGTATGGTATATAATGGCAAGCATTGCACAGCTTGCAAGTAATAGCTCATCCTAAGGGTGATTCAAGAGAGGTGAATCCATGATTTGTCTCAATGTTGCAGTGCAAAACACGTACAAGATGCGCGTGTGACAATATGGCTATGTGAATTGTATTTTTCCTCAGACCATAGAATAAGGTTTGTGTTACACTCCCAGATTCCTAGGGGAAGTCATCCATTGTGTTGTTTGCCCATAACGGTAAAATTATGAGATCATATCTAGAGCAACCAATACTAGGCCAAATTTTTTCCTTCCCATTAACTTGTAACCAATGTTTTCTGGTCTCTTCAGCCTAATTTGAATGGATCTTGTCATACCCTTATGTTGCTTTAACTACTTCAGACCATTTGAATTTATACTCTTACCTATTACTAAACAACACTTCATCTACTCCTCCATAATAATAAGGCTAAATATAGACAAAATTCACAACATGCCAATTAGACATAGCACATAACTCAAGATCTTCTATTGTCTGTTTCACTGGATAAGTATATCTCATTCATGCTCTGATCCTTTGTTCCATGAACATCAGAAGTGAACCGCACACAGTACTTATCAGAAATAGTTGCTTTCTAAGAATTTGACATCAATACTAAATCTCCCGGATATTGATTGCGATACCCAACTGGTCTATGATCATGATCATGATCAAATGATAGTGCACTAAGAGTTTTAGTATTGGATCATGAACAGCAACTCTTCAAACTTCCATAGGGGGTTATATGTCCATACATTGATAAATTTATGACTGTCTTTGCCAACTGGCGGAGTCTGAAAACTTGGATTGCCGACAACCTCCTTGAATCACCATAGGGAATAGTATATCCACATATACGTCCACATATACATTAAAGGTACTTGAAAAACAGTTAAACAGCATAAGAGCCAACTTCTGAGTGAGGGCTACCCGGCAAATAATGATAGTAGTGTTATGATAATCAAGTATGCATATGGTCAAATGCTGTATGGGGCAGTGCAATTAGAATACCGGATTCCGTTATTTAGAATTGATCTGATAAGAAGGTAGTGAATGGCATGAAAAAAATAGTGAATCATAAAGGTAGTCTCTGAGCTCAAAGGCAGGGATTTAAGATATGCGAGCTACTTGACAGCTATATGAAGGCCTTGCGACGATGTGGCGGTAGGACAGGAGCAGTGAACCATGGGAGCTTAAATTGTCGGCTCAGCCATGACAACCCGGACCAGTCGTTGGAAGGACAGGGTAGGCCGTTGCGCGCTCAGCTCATGCATGCGCCGGAAATCTTCTTGATGGCGGTTTTGATCCATATCGTCATCCAAAACCACAAAGGCAGTATCCAAAACCTGACCCGGTCGACACTGCCGACAGCCTACCCAACGACTTTGCAACATATCAGCCAAAACACCGTCGGTTGATCCAACAACACCCCACAGGCGTAGATGTCTTAACTTCGGGCACAACAAACCTTTAAAGTTAGCGTGAAGGAAGGGATCCTCGACATAATTTGGGCCATGGATATCAGGATGCGTCAACATCCGGAGGATCTTGTCATTGATATAACCGGCGTTACTGCGTTCGTGCTGGAAACTGAGATCAAGAAGGGAAGGCGAGATGTACATAAGAAACTCAAGAAGGTCATCCGGGTTGAGTTGAGCCTCCTCCATAGAGAATTTCTCCAAAGCGCACGATGAGCGATCGATAAACTGTCGGAGTAGAGGGAACGACATCGGAGGAAGACGAGGACCCTGAGTGAGGGTGATCTCGAGTCGTTTTAGACTAGGGAATGTGATGAGGTTAAAAAGGATGTTGGGGTCGCCAGCAGCCTCGACTTTGAATGCCTGGAGAGTTTCATGCCTTAGGAGGTCTATCGGAGACTCATCATCAACTTTTGATGGAAGGAGTATGTTCATCTCAACTTCCTCAAGCTTGTCGCATCGAGAAATGATAGTGAGAGCCTCACGGGCGGGGACAAGATGATTGATGGAGAACTGTCGAAGTTGACTCCAAGGCATCGTCAAAGTTGTATATGGTTTCTGGCTGTACCAGCTGATACCGTGAAGGCGCGGTGAAGTCAGCATACGAGATAGAATACTGATTTCATGATTATCCAACCAATAGCCTCTCTTGATAGAGAGGGTCTCCAACACAGGGAATTGGCTATCTGCCGGTAGGCTATCAAGACCCGTATTAGGAACCCAACCGCTCCCATAATCAATGCGCACGTGCTTCCAGCGTTGAGCGTGAGGCACATAAAGCTCCACAACCTGTGAAACCGGCATGGGAGGCCGATTGGCATCAACAACGGTAAGACTCGGTCTCGCATCTTCTAAACTCCACGACAAGGGAACCGTGGCCGAACGCTTGATGAAAAGTCGAATAAGATTTGGATGAGGGCAAAAGCCTGTGCCAGAATTGTTTCTGTGTATAGATAGCGAAGACCAGAGATGTGGAGTAGTGAGTGCTTGCTCTCGGAAAAGGCGATTGACGCTAGTTAGTAAGAGGGGGGCGGATGCTGGGTAAAGATGAATAAATTTTTGAGAAGAAATGCATAAGTTGAATATTCGTTGGAGTAACTCGGATGGGAGACGCAAAATCGGCGAGAGACGCTTGCGGGAGTAATCAAGCTGCATCTCAATATGACGGAGACTCTGGTTTAATTGTTCAAGAGCAAGTTCATGCCGTTTAATTTCTTGCTGGTGGTCATCACGATGTTGAGGATGGAATGAGGACGTGTGATCTGAGGGTGAATTAATTTGATCACTGATTTGGGCGTGCTCTCGCAGTTGTGAAAGCTCAACCTGGACATTCTCCATCTCGGCTCGCTTGGTAAAATATTGTGATTCAAGCACACACATGCTGATGATGATGCTGTCTCTATCGAGCGGTGCATAGCTCGCTTCGGCAAGCAGGGTACTACGTCTGTGCAGAAGCTCGCGAAGAGTGTCGCTTGCCTGGTGAATTTCAGAGTCGAGATAATTGATAAAGTCCTTGTGCAGCCTTGCCTTGTCTGGTAGATATCGATATGAGAGAGAAGCAGAGTCCAGAGGCGGTTGGGCCATGTACGTTTTGGAAAGTGACAGAAAGAACCAGCTGTGTGTCGATGGTGGTACCTGTGGGAATGCATCAATCATCCCACGCTCATCTGTCGTCACCACCCGTCTCCGCTCCATGATTTATCCGACCGGGCCGCTGCCTCTCTCTCATTCAAGTCCCTACTCTTAGTTCGCAGACATTCGCCTCGAAACACCGCAATTCTAAGCAGTTTTCGGCCCAATCAGGTGGGATTATGCTACTGGACAGAGGATGTCATTGCTCACGTGAGATCCGATCAAAGATGATAAACATTCCCCATTTGTCCCATATGACGATATGTCTTTCGTACTCATCATTCCTGGCACTACATTCTCCCAGCACTAACTCCACTTTGTCTTCCCTTCGTAAAACAAACAAGCCCCTAACAGGACATGTTTGTACTATCCCATCAATGAGCAGCTATTCTAGTCTTCTCTACAGAAACATAGTTGGATGAATCTTGTTCTGAAAGAAGCCATCTCAGTTCGGAGAACTTGCTGATCAAGTGACGTATGAACTTGACCGACTTCGATATCAATGGCCTTTATACACGGGAGGCTGTCCACTTGGTCGTCTATTATTGTCATCAGTACACTTTTGGAAGTCTATCCTATTGGTCCTAATAAATGCCACACAATTTTCACATTGGTGGGCCAAGTTCGACCGGAAATAATATTTCGGAGCATAGTATATAATCTCCACCAAGTTCCACTGTGGATTTGTGTAATCATTCCTCCTCACTTTCCTCAAGGTGAAACCGAGGGATAGGCCCATCGATTTTTCTCCAATAAGTATGAGTAGGGATCTGACCCTGGGTCAACGGAGTTCCATTTCTCTAGCAGTACCGCGGTAAATTCAAATTTTCATCCACGTAGCTGATATCTGACAGACAAACTTCTCACGGTTGTACGTATTTAAATCTCTTATGGGCCTACATTTTCTTCCTCCTCCCTTCAGCTTGATACTTTGCTTATCTTGTTCAACAGCCCCAAGTGCGTCTGAAATCAGCACCCAAGCTCTTCCCTTGGTCTTGTTGAGCGCATCGTCCTATACTGGCTGTCATCAGGTTGTGTGTAGCCTCCAAAGCAAAATCGCTTACACACCAATCCGTTATCCCCGAACACTACTCCCTGATGTACTCCATCCTAACACTCCATATTTGAATTCCCAAATCAGGCTTGGACTAGTGAGTAATTTGGCCCAAGGGAGATACCCACGTCATTCACTGAATTTGTTCCTTAGAACTTATAAAAAACACAAGAATCAATATCCTTTTGTGGTTAGAACCCTATATTTAGATACATTACTGAATTTTTTACTATAGTATTTTTGATCTGATAATGAATGATGTTTCAATAGCATCTGAATATATTTATAGTAATGTCCAAGTAACATCCAATTAATACAACTTCATTGATTTTGTATTGGGGAGAACTAGATTTAAAATAATCTTGACATAACTAGGACAATATCCAATACAAGTATAATAATGGGTCACTCACCAATTATGATTTAATGAACCTGGAAATCTTATATTCTACAGTAACTGAGTCAGTCCCTACCTCTACTTCTTACCTTACTATCAGGATTACAACCTACCAGCCTTTGAGAGATTATATGTCTTAACAAAAATATCAGGAAAAATCAAGGAATAATGAGAAATTATAATGCCTACAAAACTTCCTTAGACTCAACACTACTATTGAATCTTGAACCTGACAAATACTCAATACTTTTAGTGAGTAAAGTTGTCAGTTGTTCACACTACTATGCTCACTATAGTTCTCCTCTCAAAAGGTATCCTAGAATGATTTCCCTTCTGACATTTTTCTTCAACAGGAAAACAGTATGTTTTTCTTTGGTTGCTAACCCTTCAAATTTGATGAGGAAGTCAGCAATGTGTTTATTTCCTTAGGTGAACATTTTAAATTTCCATTCTGTATCAGCCTTCTTCGTTTTATCTTTGAACATGAGTCCAAGCTACTAAGCTCATAAAGCTTCCCTCCACATGGACTAACTTATTCCTGGTGAGTAAGTTATCACTTATCCACCCTGCACTGCTTGGTCCGAGCTTCTTTCTAAGACAATTGTCTCAACTCAGTTGACTCTGGATATTGGGACCACTGAGACTTACTTTGTAGTTTACTTATATGTACATGAAGAGAGTACCCGCACACGTATAATTCTCATGTATTGATCATGGCCATCAGATTATCATACAGACTGTATCTGTATTAATCTGCCCCATCTTTCCTTCTGCCACAAGCAAGTAGACCCGTGCAAAGCGAGCGTATGACCAGTGAATTCTTTTTTCAGGCAGGAGATGATGAGCCTTGCGCCGGATTTCTTCCCCTAAGAGTATTTATGAGTTTTGACAACCATAACATGAATAAGGATTCCCTACTTTTTCCGACTCCCAAGCATTTCCTGAAGTCGTCCCCGGAAATAATCAATTTCCTTAGTCCACTCTTCAGTATCATGACCGTGATCTAGGTCAAATGCTCTTGCTTCTCGAAGGAAATGTTCCAGATCTTTCACTCGAGCGATTGATGATTCAGGTTCGTTGGCCCCGCGTGCTTTTGCAAGGTAGGAAGCTACCACCGTTGACATCACACCTTACATGAATCCAAATTTAGCGGATCGAGACAACTTTTCAAAAAAGCCGTGCAACTTGCCGAATACTGTCGTTTGAAGTGCAGTCTATATATATGTACACAATGTCAAAAAAAGGATCACGCCAACCATCTTCAACTTACCGATCTCGTCCCAGAAGTAGCTGCTGCTGATAAACCCGTCGTGATAGATCCAAGGAGAACTTGAAGCCCGATGGCAAGATTGAGAAGCAATCCAGTTATCCTGGCTTTTGCCTTGTATTTGAAACACGCTCTTGTTGCCTCGGTTATCGTCGGTTCCAAGCGTTCTGACACAGTCATCCTCCGCTATAAGAATTCTCTTTCTTAGAAAAAATCAACACACAACAGGTTTTACGACATTACCTTGACTACGTCGGATTCCACGGCAGGAACCATCCAGTCGATACCTGACCTCCTTCCCGTACGATGATTATGACTATGACCATCAAACGTATGCGGCCGACGAACTCCAGTAGGACCAATGGAATGAATTTGAGGTGGTAATGATGGCAATGCTTGACTGGATCGTATACTATCATGATCCCTCCCTTGTCCATGATAAGGTGAAGTCTGCGAATCATCCAACGGTTCTACCGAAGGTGCTACGACACTAACTGGGAAAACGCTAGTTTTTGATTGATTCAAAGAAGGGCCAGGTAGAGCATTGGCGGAATGGTGAGGTTCTGTGACGATGGGTGCCCCAAAAGTAGGGCCGGTCGTTGGCTTGGTTCCTGTATTCTCTGCAGCATGTTGCGCAGTAGAAGGTGCATCAATTGGTGTGGACATGTTGTCGTGGGCACCGTTGACTGGGCTTGTATTCATAGGTTCCAGAGAAAGCTGAACCGGAGCAGAGTTCGATGAGCTGGGTAGGAGACGCTTAACCCCTTTTCCGTTGACTGCTGAGGTGGAGGTTCACGTGGTTGTGCTCCTGAGGGCAAAGGTATTGTCGCATGTTCATGATGCTGCTGCTGCTGTTGTTGAACACGTTGAGGTACAGTATACTGCTGCATCAGCGCAGTTACTTGGGTTTGTTCTGGCAGAGGGGAGTAGTCGATCAGAAGTAGGCGGATCCTGCCAAATTGCCTTGTTCCTAGATATGTTTTTGACAGACAACATGAAGGTGCAAAGGAAGCTAGTGTTAGAATTTGGATCTCATGCGAGCCTGTGCGATGCATGTGATTCCTTTGTTTCACATTTCTTATTGTTCTAAGTAGGCATCTAAGTAGGATACTTAGTTTGTATTCGCTATCCGTTCTTATTTCAACAGCTAGACGTCTGAATACTAATTATTATGTCTTCAGGTGAGCAGTACAATCAACAATACAGATTGGGTTTGGGTTCGAGACTCTACCTTCCAAATGTCAAAAGATTCTGGATCAAACCCACAACCATAGGAATACACGTGTTATACACTGTCTAGTATAGATCAAGTCGCCGCTTATGGGACAAGACTTAGTCCAGGAATTTGTAAGTAATTCTGAACGTTTTAGGAAGTCCTGCGCTCCGCGTAGTAATTTGGAATGAACCATTACACATACGACAGACTACCAGAAAGCTACTCCGATGCAAAACCTGATGACGAGGCGCACCTGGCACCACCCACTCATAGATAATTTCTCCTTTAATTTTCTCTTTCTACTGCTACAATCAATCCCTCTGGACTTACTACTACCCTAGAAAAACTCCGCCTACACCCTCCTCCTCCTTAACAGCAGATGCGCAGATACGTTCTCGGATGCTTAAGGGGCTGGACTAAAAGCCAAGTAGAATGACTGTATTTAGTAATCAGTTTACAAGCACCTAAAAGCCAAGTAGAACGACTGGCTTTTAGGTTTACAGGTAGATACTTTATATGAAGAATGATGTACCAGTATCTACTCGGTGAAGGAGCATTGGAGCATCACATACATCGCTAAAGGGAATGATGAAATACAAGAATGATAAGCGGAGCAGAAAAGCATAAGAGGAATGATGACGAAGCGAAGATAAGTAATGTTATACTTCGACACTCCTATGGCCACATGCTTTTTGTAGACACACCACCTAATGTCGGGTCCTGCTTAGGCCCTCCGCGTCTTAGTACTAGCTTGCTTGTTGCGGAATATAAATGCTGAATCCAAAAAAAAAAGACCATTACACATGCATTTATGACCACTGATCATTTCTTTTTCACTGACATATCATTTCCTCTCTTCAGTCATCAACCTACTCTAGTGACTCTTGAGGGGAGGTTTGCCTAATATTTCTACCTAAACCAACTTACAGTTGTGTGACGTAGTTTACTGTTTCACACATGCTCTGCCAAAACCCGTAGACTTTTCCTCCATGTACTTGACTTTTTCAAACGCTTGCCCAACTCGTAGCCTAGGCCTAAGGCTATAGTAACCAGATTCCATCACGGAAACCACAATTACACCATCATGAAATTCATTCTAGTATCATCAACAACCAGAAAAATAAAACAAACATAGAAATACCCAGCCCAAATTGATTGGAAGGCAAAGTATGCTACACAAAAGACAAAAAAAAACATGATGCATTTCACAGTTCAAATAAAAAAAAACTCTATCAGATTCGATCCTTCACATGGCTTCCTGGCACCACCTATCATAAACCTCGGATCCCTCATGTGGGAAGGAATCAATCAACCAACCCACCCACCAACTTAATCACGAGCTCGGTGTCATTTTTTTGGCCTCAAAAAAACTGTTGTGCTGAGAGAGTAACCAATCCTGTAACACTCCCCATGTCCCCAGACATCCTACTATGGGAGTATGTTTTGATAGGCGACTTGGGAAGAAACAAAGGATCAATTATGAGAAACTCAAAAGATTCTCATCATGAATACTTTTCGGGATTCGAAAAAACTCTGTCGATTACAAATCTGTACACAGATAAAATCTCTCTCAAGTTATTATCCTTTACAAGAAAATCCTTCTTCTATTACAAACACCCTTCACACCCAGTCCACTCCTCCCAAACTCTTGAACATTAATCCAAAAAAACAAAAAAACAATATCCCACTAATGCTACAATTTCACCCCAGTATAGATGATACACAAAAAGCAACATAATAACTGCACACTGCATCATCGCATCGCATCGCAAATCATCCATCAAACAACTTGTAGGAACAACAGAGCCGATCAAGTGAGATCATCTCTTCACACGTGTAAACGCGTCGCGCCGCCATCATCCCTCGCGTCCACATCTTGTTCATCATCTCTCGGACGCCTACTTGGAACTTGTCCAGAAAAGTACATGTTGATGGAAGGTTTCCTTGTCGGCCGAGACGGAGGGGGAATCAAGACGGAACTGAAAGAAGCAAAGTTATAAGGGGTCGGGGCCAGGGTAGGAAAGCTAGAAATTGATGCAGTCGGGTGTACAAGGGAGTCGATCGACACTCCGGAAGATGGGGGAGGTTTTTTCTTGTACTGCGTGGACAGATAAAACAGGCAGAGGGATGAAAAGAGGGACGACTGACTGATTCAAGTTCTGGTTTTCCTCTCCATCTTGCGACAGCTTCACAGAATCTGACGACAGCGCATTCGAGTGGCTCTGCAGGATAAGACCAGGCCAACTCTTGCATGTGGGTCAAGAGGTCCTGAGTGGATTCGGGGATATCACAAAACTGGATAATGGGTTGAGAGAAGAGCAAGGTAGATAGAACGAGGTAACTGACACGTCTGAGGCGCTCAAGCATCTCTGTCTTGTATTCAGACTCTTCCTGGAGTTTTCTGGATTGTGGGGAGTGGAGGTTGTTGTCAAGACTGGGGAACAGGAGACGGATGGCTTGATCGAGGTCGGGGAAACCATCTGGGTCAAATTGGTGTTGAGAGTAGTCTGGATGGGGGTCTGAGAGAGGGGGATTGTTGTTTGTGGCAATGCCAACGAGGAGGAGACACTGTGCTGGTTGGAAGTCATGCCAGCCCGAGATAAGATAGCCCTCCAAGACGGCTCTTGTTAGCAAGCCTTGGAGCAAGAAATACCACTCTCTGGTTGGGCGAGCCTCGTGGGCAAACTCTGCAGCGATGAGGGCGGAGAAACGCAAGAAGCGGGGAATGAGGGCGGTGAGCTTTGTGTGGTAGAGGGAGTGTCGAAGATGACTGCCCTTGGAGGCAGGGCGTAGAAGTCCGGAGCCTACAGTAGAGCCGTCGTAGAGAGACATGGGTTGTAGGCAGATCTGACAAGCGGTGTGGAGATGACGGGGACAGCGAGAGCTGTAGATGTAATCAGGGACAGAGCGAGTGAAGATGTCGTTGATGACGGTGGCAAGGGCAAGTCGAAGGCGGACACCGTTGGGGAGAGTATGGGGATGAGAACCCGAGGAGGGTGGCTGGTCGAGCATTGCGCTGATCACGCTTTCGAGGTTGTCGGCTCTGAGGCGGAGGCTGCGAGCTCTGACAAGGTCCTGGCGAGAGGGATGGAGCTCGCCGTCGTCGTCGTCGTTGTCGTCGTCGTCGGGATGGATGGAGGACATGCCGAGCTCAGCACGGAGCTGGGCAAAGCGGGTGCGGAGATGAAGCCAGAGCAGATGGTCGAGGATGAGGGAGCGAGTGGAAATGTGGCGAGGCGGAATCGAATGCAGCCGATGTGCGTGTTTGTGTGCCAGTTTTCCATCCCGATGGCCCATGCCAAGTTGCAGAAATATGTTCGTGGGAAGAACATATCCGTGGAAATAAACTATATTCCGAATAATATACTCGTGGAAATATATCAACACTCGTGTGACTGTCATATCTATCAACATCTATCCGTGTGAATATATCAACACCCATGTGACTGTCGTATCTATCCGTGGGAGTACATGACTATCTATGGCTTCGATATTCCACAATCATGCTCACCAGTTCAGACAACATCTCCAACACCCATGGTCATTAACAGCATGCGAGATACTGTTGCATCCAGTCTCCTCCAGCCAGCATTCTCGAGTACACTGAAATTCAGGAGGCACTGCTGTCCCCCTTGAGAGCGAAAACAGCGCAAAGAGCAGGAGAGTAGCAAGCTTCATGCCGTCGTTCAAACTCCTTGCCCTGCTTTATACGGGAATCAGGCATGTCAGCTCCCTGAATCACCGCATCTACCCCGAGTCGCGGCTGTTCAAACAGGGTCAAGCTGTACACATTGTGAGCTATTTGAAGCTGTGCAGACTCCTCATCACGATGGCGGGGATAGCCGGGCGGAGTTCAAGTCTGCAGACATTCCCAATTTCTTGTTGTTGTATTTGTTGGCGATGGACTCTCCCTACATAAACGAAGTCGACGTTGTTCCTCCTTCCCCCCAGCTTGATTCCTACCACGACCTCCCCCCCTTCAACGATCCCTCCTATTATTCTCCATTTTCAAACCACTCAGAGCTCAGCTTCATCGGCGAACACGACCTTGACCTCGCCGTCTTCGACGATCCTGCCCGCTCTCTCCTCACAGACTACGACCCCGCAGACTACGACAATCCCACTGCTTCTTCTCTCCTCGTCTACCAGGACAACGACTACATGGCCCCCTACAATTATGCCTCTCCCTCCAGCGACAATGACGACGATAGACCTTCACGTGCTTCCTCCGTCTCCTACTCTGCCTCTCCCCGATTTGACGTAGCCCAGTCTTTCGAGGCCATGTCTTTTCGCTCTCCTGCCTTCCCCAATGAGTCTCTCCCCCACTCCCCCCAACCTCTCTCTCCCCCTCGCTTCTTCATGCCCGACGATCACCTCCCAGATCCACAACCTCTTCCAAAGATTAATGCCCCCGATCCCGACAATGGTCTTGGAGGAGGCCTCATGTTGAATATCGTCCCCGCAACCCCCATCGGCAGTGGCGCCTCCGCTGCCAACCCGGCTCCCTTTTTACACTCTAATCAGCAATCTCCATTCCAACTAGCTCAAAATCAGCCAGATTCATCTCTAGGTCTTCAATTGCAACAACCATGGTCCACTGTCAATCACCCTGCTTCCACTCAATCCTCTAACATTCTCCCGAAACAGGAATATACCTTTCCCTCTCAAAGCTCCCTCTTTGATGACTATCCTTCAAGTGCCCCTTCAAACTCTCGATCCGGCGATGATGCCGCCGTTCCTGCCTCTAATTCCTTTCTGATCCCTGCCAGGACTAGGAGCAAGTCCGAGACCTCCCCCGAGCAGCTCCCTTGGGCTCAGCCTTACCTCTCATCCGCTGGTGTAAGCGATCAGACCGTAAATGATATCCCATCTCAACAATCTCAACTCAATCCAAATTTCACTTTTGGAGGTAAACCGGCCAACAACTTCCTCTCACCCAATAATCCATCCTCCATTCGCCGCGTCAAGTCAGAGACTGTGTCTAAACCCATACACCGCCAGTCTCGTTCAGAAGACATTCGTGGCATTGGTCTCCCGCCTTCTCACTCTGGCCACCATCATTCCCAATCTTCCTCTAGTCAATTTCTTTCCCCTGCTGACCAAAGGGGATACCTCAGTCCGAGCCTGCCCACTTTTGGCACATTACCATCCGGCGGTCGTTCAACATCTCCGGTGCATCCCCCCGATGCTAGTTCTAGACACATACGTCGTGCGTCTAGTGGGACCCGTAGTGAACGAGGATCCGAAGCCTGGCCAGGAGGTTCCCCATTGGCTCAGCATCGAGTTAGCCCTTATCCCAGTCCTCATGCCAGTCCACGCCTCCGTATTAATGATCTCCCCTATGATGATTTTGCGATCAGATCTAGCCTTCTCGATGTCGGATTTCCCCAGTCACAAGCCAGTTATCATAACGGATATCCTGGTACATATACGCCCAGCAGCACGGGCGGCAGTACATATCATACCCCTGGACAATCACCCTCACCGACTCCACAGCTTACGATAGAGTCGCCCGTCCCAAGACCCACCGTCACCACAGGGAGAACTGCTGATGCCAGTCTGAAACGCCGAAAACAGGATGCCACCTTTTCTTGTCCTGTTCCAGGGTGTGGAAGTACTTTTACTCGCAGTTTCAATCTCAAAGGTGATAGATACCTTTTTTCATTCAACGGTTGACACGGACCGTTGACACGTTTTTGCTAGGTCATATGCGGTCGCACAGGGATGAAAAACCGTTCATGTGTCCCTGGCCAGAGTGTGGGAAAGGTTTTGCACGACAGCATGATTGCAAGCGACACCAGCAATTACATTCCGACACTCGACCGCACGAATGTAGTGGATGTGGGAAACAGTTTGCTCGGATGGACGCTCTCAATAGACACTGTGAGTTTATACGTTTTTTTTTCCCTACAAGCGTGTGGATTCTTAAGTCGATGTTGAATTTTTCTTGTAGTGCGATCAGAGGGTGGTGCGTCATGCAGGTTGATGCGGGACATTGGCGATGAAGGGAATGGGATTGTGAAGAGCGAAATGATGATTGGTGGTGGTACGACGACGAGGAGATCTGCAGCTATTACTCTATAGTGATTCGGTTATTGTTATCTCTGTTCGAACTTTTGCTTCGTTTTTTTTTTACGCCTGGGCGGACAGGACAATTTGTTCGTTTTCTTAGTGTGCTATTTATTTATTGTTGCTATTCTTTGCTATCTTAATACATGTAACCTATATTTGTGTTCTGCGTTCACGCGTGTCAGAAAAGTGTAGCACAGCCTAGGTGGCAGGCTCATGATAGAAGCAGGTGCTTTTGTCAAAACTCAGCGCGGTGGGTCAAGGATTCAGGTGGAAGTGAGTCTAAAAAAGAAAAGGGATCTGTGTGAGTGAACTATGAGCGGTGACATTCATCAGTTTCTAATACAATACAATCCCGAGGAAAGATCTGACTCAATACTATAGGATTGGGTAGCAGAACTTTTTCTTCTTCTTCAAGGCAAACTTTATTGCCAGAGAGGCTTTTTTTGTTTTCTTTTTTTTCCAGTTCGTGTATGAAGCATGCCGAATACACATATTTACATGACAAACGGGGAAAATCTAAAACATGGCATTTCTCCTTAATCATCCTCATCACTACCGTAGTCACCCAGACCGAGTCCGCCCGAGAGAAGGGGTGGTGGTTGAGGTAGTGGTGGTGCTTTAGCCTGAGGAAAGCTCCCATTTTTCTTGCGAATTTGCGCGAAGTACTGGAGGCCTTCTATGACGTCGGCACTGAGCAGACCTTGCGGCTGCACTTGGGATGGCACTTGTTCAGGGGATTTCTCCGATACTGGAGGAGGAGGTGGGGGTGGTGATGATCTTTCGTTGTCTTCCGAGCTCGAATCACCGTCCTCAATTTCCAGTCGCCTCCGCTTATTTTCATTTGGGTCATCTATGAACTCGCCCTCGTCATCGACCAAAACGCCTTCCTCCAAAGCACGGACTGCGCGCATAGCCTTCACGATGCGAGGGTCCATACGAGTTCGAATCGCTTCCTGCCCGAGTTCTTCCAATCTTCGCTTCTCTGCTACTTTTTGAGTTGGATTGGGATCTTCTGTCGCCCAACGTACGTTCAGGATCTCGTCGTTGTCAAGAGATTGACAGGCCATGGCCTCTTTTGCGAACTGAGCACTGAGTTCGGAGACGTAGGTTACGAAAGCGACACTCCGGTATTGTAGGACACGAACTAGATCCATTTTGTCAATCGGCAATGTAGAGGTTGCGTGTGGAATTTTAAGACTCACTCCGTTCGATGTCACCCCATTCTCGAAAATGTCTGATGACGACTTCCTCGGTTTCTGGTCCAGTGCCTGTCTCCTTGATACGACCAACATAGAGGGTTCGGTTCTGTCTGTTGAAGCTGCCAACACCACCCATGTCATCGCGATAGTCGGCAAACTTTTCGCGGGCGAAGCAGTCTTTGGAAGTGTCCGGAGGAGCCGTGTTCGGGCCAGGGAGACAGTGCAAATATTCACACTCCCAGCCATAAGGACAGCATCCCCGGGAGAAGAAGAGACAGATGTATTTGTTGCCGGTGGTGTTGGCGCGAGTAAGGCCCGAGTCGGGTTTAATCTGACAGCGGGTTTGAGATTTTGTTTTACTGGGAGGGTGAGACGGGGATTCTAGATAGAATCAAGCAGACGCACTTTGAATAGTTGTCTTCGCGGTCTCCGCCTGCCCATTTGTTGTACCAAATATCTACAGTGGTTGTTGTTGAGTCTATTCATGACGACTTGCAAACACATACTGTACTCCTTGCCGGTCTGCACGGTCTCGGTCTTGACTACATCTCCCGGCTTAACCTGCTTACGAGCAGGCCTGAGCTTTTTGAGAGGTCTTGGAGCCTGTTTTGCGCGGATTTCTGGCTGTTGTTCAGCAGGGGCGACTTCGGCCAGCGTCTCGTTACTGCTCATGTCCAGTGCCAAAACAGTCTGTGACGCCTGACTGTCACATTATCGATGTGATGTCACGATTTTATTAATATATTCCTCTACCACTATGTCCCGCATTCCTCAGCCCTCGTCCTCGCGGAGACCGTCCTCGACGAGCATCCCTCCTCCCACCGCTCCAACACGACCACGGGTGCTCAACTCGATTACGAGCACTCCGAGTGCACGGACCCACGTTCATGCCAGCTCTGCCACGTTGAAACCCGCAGTTTCAACAGTACGAAGGACAGGGTCTGCAGTGTCTCTCAAGCTGAAAGCACCGACAACTCCCAGACCACAGCCGGGCTCTCCTGCCAAGGCTAAGCCTCCCACTAACACCAACGTAAACTCGCGTGCAGTGTCGGAGAAAACCCCCAGTACACCCTCAATGAGCGTGCGAGAAGCGATTGCTCGCAAGCGGGCGGAGGTAAAGAAAACTCAGGCAAGGTCAGGCGAAAGCGATGGCTTTGGCGCCATGTCGAGCCTGCAAGATGCGCTTCCTCCCCACGTCAATCCAGCTCAACAGGAAGAGGACCTTCTCGGCCGGGCGACGCTGAGGAAAACCATAGATAAAGCGCGTAGTACAGGTGATGACATGTTTTCGTTTCCATGTAATAGCTGATTCCAACACCCAGGGACTTGCTGCAAGGTTCACTCAACTTGTCTACCCGTTCATTGAAGTGTCTACCATCAGCCTTGTATGAGGTTCACCTGAATGTTACGCCGGAGCCATTGAAATCTGTTCCCGATGAGGCATCGCTGCCGTCGGAGTCCGATGGATTTAGAACCTCGAAAGAGATGCCTGCATGGTTCGAGGCTCAGGACTTGTATGTCATCAAAGCCTGGGGAAATGAACTACAAGAGATACAGCCAGAGATCTCGTTGTTTGGGTCTTTGAAAGTGATAGACGTATGCAGTCATCTACTTCTTCTCACGTTCCTTACCTCACATGGCTTATAGTTCCACCAAAATCAACTCAAATCCATACCTGACACCCTTGCCGACCTCTCTGTCCTCACAACTCTTGATCTTTCCCATAACCGTCTGTCTACACTTCCGAACGTACTCTTCGCCCTCCCAGAATTGACGAACCTTAATCTTTCTCATAATGCTCTTACCAGTTTACCCTTCAACGCATACTTTGTCCAGTCTGGTCCTCGTCTTCAGAATAAGCACAGCACAAGTACTGCTTTCTTTGGACCCCAAGTCATCCGATCCAGCTCTCCTTTACCAAAGCTTGTCGTTCTTAATGTATCTCACAACCAACTCACTTCTGAAGCCATCGATGTAACTTTCCCAAAAACTTTATCTCATGTGGATCTCTCGGAGAACCCTCTTGGGTCTTCGCAAACACTTCTTCAAGTCCTGTCCTCTCTTCCCCGTCTCAAGGAGCTTCTGATGGCGAAGGCAGATGTTGGAAATGATTCTTTCCCATCCGATCTTTTTTCCTCTTCATCATTTCCCAGCCTCAAAGTTTTGGATCTCTCGGAGACCCGAGTCACTCTGGACATCATTCGTGATGCGTTGAAAGAGACGAAGCAGCATCTTGATCATGATTTTACCTACGAAGAACCCCCAGAGGGAGTTTTGCGTGTGATTGTTGGGAAGAAGATCATCAAGGAGGCTTGGGAAATTGAGCTTGAGAAGCGTGCCCAGCGTCGGATTGACAAAAGTTTCGATTTCGGTAGTGATTGGGATGAGCCGTCCCGGCCTACAAGCACTTCTCCCTCGTCTTCTACGTTATCTAAGGTACATTCTATGCGTTCCATCTCGTCTCGCCCAACAAGAAACGCACAGGAGATAACTAAAGAATTTTGGGACGACGGTCCGACGACAGGTTGCAGCAGACCGAAAACTGCCGTTGCTCAAGCTGAGGACCACTCAGACAGGATTGGTGTGGGTCCCACTCTGGCGAATACACAATATTATGAGCCATCAACTCAAACATTGACCCTTCCACCCTCACAACTGCCGCAAGTTAATCATAGTCGTGCATTCGCAACCAAAATTGCCCCATCATCCTCTTCGTTGGCAGATATCACAGTTCTGCTACCATCTTTGCCACTGAACATCATTGTCACAGAGCCATTCGCACATTCCTTGCGGTCCCTCATCCTCATCAATCGACGTGCCGACCGTTCATTTATACTCCCTCTATCAGCTACGACGAATCCGCAAGGTTTCTTACCCTGCCTTGAAGAATTGGATTTGGAAGGATGTGGTTTTTCGGAGTCTATCTCTGTTCTTTATGCAGATGTGTCTTTGTCGACTGCCTCTTCATCCCCATCGCATTCAAACACTTGTTCAACTCAATCTCTTCTTTCACTCATTACGACCCTTTTCCCAAGCCTTCGCACACTCAATCTATCGTATAATGCACTCTCGAGCTCCGCTTTCACACAGGAATCACTATCTGCGCTCATTCTCCCATCGCCTACGGGTGGTGACGGAGCGAGGAAAGGTCTACGGCACCTACGATTGAGGGGCAATCAGATAACGCACCTCGATGGATTTGCAGCTATTGCTCATATGTTCAAGGGAGACAGGCTTGTTGCAGAATGGAAGTTGGAGGAATTGGATTTGAGAGATAACGAGATTGGACGGTTACCTCCTGAGATGGGTTTGTTGCCTTTGGATGTGTTGCTGGTTGACGGAAATACGTAAGAGACTTTTTCCCCCCTTTTTTGTTAGAATGGTCAAATGACTTTTGGATGTGTGTTTTGCTGGCTTCTTCCAGGTTCAGAGTGCCACAGCATCGAGTTTGGGAGAGAGAAGGGACAAAGGGCTTACTTGCGTGGTTGAGGGGAAGGGTGGAGTGATGGATTCAGATGGATTGGATTGAAAAAAAAAAATTCTGGAGATTACTTTTGGTGGATTAGACACACATACCCATTTGTGACCCTCTATTAAAATATATGACCTCTCTGATGAGGTAATTTCAACGACACCAAAGGCGGTACGGTACGGTCAACAGAGTTATGGTAAGGTGCAGCAATAGGCGGCTGCTGACTGGGCCATGGGCACAGCATGCACGAGGACAGAAGGTGGTGAGCTTGAAGGAGGTTTGAAGTTACACATGGGCAGGAGAGTTTCCAAGAGAGGAGCTAGAAGGACGATGAACTTTGAAAATGGAATTTGTGATTATTGTGAGAGTTTCAACATGAACAAAACAATTCAGAGCCGTGGAATTTATTTCCACAGCTGCCAAATCGTTTTTGTTTTTTTTGTTTTTTTTATCACACATTTTGTGTGGAATTAGTATCTTTAATGTTTTTGAATTTTAGTGGTCAAGATGAGGTTCGAACGTCCAACCTAACCGCATCTGTCACTTTATGACTTTCTGCGTTCAAGTCTCATGCTCCAACAACTCAGCCATCTCGCCGACTGAACACTTATCAACTTCTTAGTACACAACACATAAAAACCCATCATAATTTTATGCACTGTACATCAATACCCACATAGCTGGACTGGACTAACTTCTGTGGTTTTTCAACTTCCTTCACCCCTCTGTCTAGCAACGTGTCATTGAAATAAAGAAGAGCCAATACTGTAGTTCAATGAAGATTCACCCTCATAATGAATATGCCATGAGACCATAAGCAACTCGCCAGACTATAGCTCTGTGTATGATGGGATGTCCTCAAACAAGCTGGGAGAAGAGATGTTTTTTGTAATCAAAAATTGATGACACGGTGCTCGACCGTAGTCCGTGGTAGCATACAGAATACACTGCAAAGTCCTACCTACGCAAACACATTACTTGTCCAAACCATTTAAAGAATGGAAGAGAAATGGGGAAATGAAGGGAGTCAGAGATTGTTAGTAAATGAGACAAGTTATGTAGTCCAAGCAAACACTGAAGGATCGCTGGACAGAATTCATCATTCCGTCTTCAGATTTATACATGAAACAGTTGTTCATGACGCAAGTTCTAGTTTCAAAGTCGCAATGACCGAGACTGATTGGATGTCACTGGTGGTGGAACAGAAGCAGGTGAGGTGCTAGCAGGCATGCTGGCATTACGTGGCAAAGAGCTAGGTGTGAAGCTAGTCCGATTGGTGATACAGTGAGGCGAAGTCGACCCTCTTTTCCTCCCTCAGAGAACCGTGGGAGAAACTAAACCACATTGTAGTTCAAGGAGCACCTGGGAGAAAATGTATGAAGCATAAAAATTATGATGGGTTTTTATGTGTTGTGTTCTAAAAACTTGATAAGTGTTCAGTCGGCGAGATGGCTGAGTTGTTGGAGCATGAGACTTGAACGCAGAAAGTCACAAAGTGACAGATGTGGTTAGGTTGGACGTTCGAACCTCATCTTGACCACTAAGATTTAAAAAGAAATAAAGATACTAATTGCACACAAAAGTGTGAAGAATAAAAAGAAATCAATTCAGAGCTCTGGAATAAATTCCACAGCTCTGAATTGTTTTTAATTATGCTCAAATTCGATATTACTTGCCAAGGGGAAATTATTTATTTTTCGCATGTTAAAATAACATAGCCACCATTTGGTTATGACCAAGGATAGAGCAAACCGTCTAGCTCAGAACAATGACAGCGACAAATGTCAGGCCAGGAATAGTATATGTCTGTGCCAAGAGATGAGAACGTGGTAGCCACTCCCATTGGGGCTGCGGTGGTCTCCTTCCGCGGAGTGTCTGCTCTGATGTCGGGTTGGCCG
>Ga0154005_100182_pt1 | contig 32654 bp, 40 predicted proteins | sample TSFL089MetaG_FD_104698 | JGI IMG/M metagenome (GOLD analysis project Ga0154005, IMG submission 104698) | Attine ant fungus gardens microbial communities from Florida, USA - TSFL089 MetaG | ecosystem: Host-associated > Fungi > Mycelium > Unclassified | place: USA: Florida, Lake Talquin State...
CATTACCCGTTCATTATGTGTTTCGAAATAGGTATCGAGGTCGGCAGGGGGGTCAGCATACTCAGGGTCAGCATTCACGAAGCTTCTGACAAGCTCTGGCTGCCAGATTAACTTGGCCTTATCGCCATCGTAGTCACCTATCCAGATATTAACCGGGATGTCGCAGGAAACTCAAAGGGGCTCACCGCCCGCTAGCCAATCGGCGGCTCGTCGAGGACCCTTGACAGATAGAATAATGACATCTCTAAGGTAGTGCAGCTGGGACACATCCGTAGCTTGCCACTGAAGCTTCTTTGAGTGAATGATGAGGGCGATGGGGGGGAAACCTCACCTTTTGAACATCAGTTGGCAGGCGGCATGGTTCCCTAGTAATGAGGACATCACCCGTAATGATATCCGATTCTACACCATTCACAGTGATTAGGTTGGACTGTGAACTCTTGAAGAAGAGTTGATTTGGCTCTAAAATACCCACAGGATCTAGTGTGATACATTATATTTGAGCTGGGGAGGTTGACTCGGATACACAACTGGACTCACCGGGAATGATCCAAGCACTTGCGGACAGTGGTATATCAATGTGGCAATTTTCAATGACACGGCTGATGGTTGTTTTCACCACTCTGAAAATTTTCTCCCGGAGTATTTCACAATTTGACGGATGGAACCCAGAGTCAAGGAAAGCCATAATGGTCTCCTCAAGCGAAGAGGGGCAACCGCTGACTTCGTCCGGCCACCATTCCACGGAGCGCTCAGTCACATCTTCAAACATCTGGGTATCTTCATCTTCATCTTGCACTTCTTCTGTAATATCACGTTCAGTATAACCACTAACACGCGCAAGCGCCACCTCTTCCCGAGCACGTCGTGATCTCATGACAGAGCCCCTGTGCTCAAAATTAACCCACAGTCGATGTAAGCCGATACGATCATCAGAGTCGTACTCTAAAAGAGGGTCTACGATCTCGTCGACAGTTTTCTTCAGGAATTCTTTCAGTATCTCGAAGCCAACACCGTTTTCGTTAATGTTGATGACAACATCGGTGGAAATCCGAGTAGGACTTTTTGAATGTGAAGTCCGTAGAATATCAATGGTGCGCTGGGTCGGGTCCAACTTTCCAGGATAGTGGATCTTGATTAGAGAGGGACGGAGTAGGATCCTTTCACCCTCTAGATCGGGGTGTTCAACGAGAAGTCCCTAAACTTCTTGATCAGTGGAGGGGCCAAACTAGCCGAAATGTCATGTACCTTGGAACCTCGTACTCGAACCTGGATTGCGGACGGTCGAGTAGGCCAATCGAATTTACGTGTCAGCTTTTGCAGCAGATCGCGCGTAATAAAACCTGCACCATCGGTCATATCCGAACCGGTTTCACTCTCTGAACCGTACTTTATTAGATCAAATGCTTATTAGACTCAGAGCTGACTGACTGATGTCTTCAATGACTTCAATATGATGTTCGTCCAATGTGATTCCATGCACAGAACTCGACAAACCCAGAGAAAAGCGAGCTGCCCACTTTGCCATTGTCTAGAAAAGGGGTCAAATTGAGTCCTGTATATCTATAAACACCAATTACTTGTCTGTTGTTCTTTTCAATCATTGGGTTATGCCAAGTCAGGAACTCCCTGAGCCCTAGTCCAAGAGGGGCCCTGTCTGGCAATATGACCGCTGATTCGGCATCCCAGCGTTCATTAGTTTTGAAGTAGAACACCGTCTGTTCCTTGCCATAGAATGCTCGATAGACCGAATTGCACAGGATGATCGGTTTACGAAGGAAGTCAAGTAGAGTATAAGTGTCTGCTTGGACTAATCCTTTACCGAGCTTAAGGCGAAAAAAGCTCTTAGAGCCATAACGACGAGCGAAACTGCAACCTGGACCAAGTTCAGCTGGGTTAAGCTCTATCTTATAATCGGCAAGAGATAAGTCCTTCCGGTCCGCCGAAACTCGCTTGAGACTTGCGGTGAAGTGAATTGTTCCTCCTGTTTCATTGACTCGTTCATGATTAACATCTTCAGCATGAAACTCTTCTTCTTTAATGAATTCTCTCCAGGGGTCCTGAACGACATTGAACGCAATTATTTTCAAGTGGGGAGCAGCGCCTTACTGATGCAATCCTTTCAGCACTACTCCTGTTAGTGAATAAAACATCTCAAGGAGATAGAGGATAGGATAAGTAAGTTGAGGGAATTACTTCCGAGGGCGATGACCTTACCTCCATTGTCTCCGCTGAGAAATACGTCGTGTACTTTTCTTACACATTCTGAATGCGGATTTCCGGAATAACCTGAAGGTCGGAGTAAGTCAATCTCTTCGAATTTAATTGCTCTTCCACCGGTTATAGTATTCCAGGATAGAATGTCTTTAGAGACCAAACGAGCAAGCTCCCACTGGCCGCTGTATGGTATTTTTTTGTTTTCGATCAGTCGTTGGATAAAGTAAGGAGGCGACTTGGGACCTGTCAAATATAAAAATCCAACGGAGTCTGGAGGAAGTCTTACGAGATTGATATAAGGAATATCTGGGATGATGCGGGACTTCTTAGTAGATGGAGCATTTTCGCAAGTTTCAATAGATGCCTGTTCAGATTTCCGCTTCAAACCTTGGTCAGGGTGCGAACCAAAATCAGATACACTAGATAATGATGTAGGAGGAGTGTTGGGTTGAGAGTCATCTTGATTCGTGTCGTCGTGATCAGTGTCGATCCCTAGATATCGTTGGTAGCAAAAAACATATATTTCCACAAACACTCACTTGCAGCCTCAATCCAGAAATTAGGTTTGGTATCAAAACACTATTTTATAGGTAATGGCGGTGGTACGGGAGTGAGGAAGGAAAAGATACCTGAGATAGGGGAGTTAAAGGGGAATCACACGTTATCGGGAAGTCTGATGTACTGCTGCCTAGCAAAAAGGACACTTTCAGACGTGAATGAGCAGAAGGCACGAGGAAATCTAATACCTGACGCGTCCTCCCCGATGTTTGTGGGTATATTGATTGTCAGGCTCATTTCTTTTGTCATCGATCGCGATCAAATAGCTAGAGGCGTTAGTGACGAAAGGAATGAAAGCAGTGTTAATCTGTCAGAAAAACAAGTAGAAACAGTGATGGTTCAATTGAACATATCGAAAGTAAGGAAGTCGTGGTCCTCATTTGGAACACGTGAATGCAACATGGCTCTTTGATTGATGCATTCTGCTATAGTTCATCCATGGATCAACCGCAGGTGATATCATCCGTTGATCTCCCAATTTATTGATGGGAGAAATGTTGAACGGAACCGATGCACACATATGGGCTTAGAAGGAAGGTTGGAAATTAGGCTATGGATCGGGCAGGACAGGACACAGGTGCTAAGTGAGAACTTAATGAACAGCAGTGAAGTTGGCGGATAGCTCAGCCAAAGACAAATAGTCCAGACACTGATAGGGCCCACCACGAGTGACCCACGGGTAGTCACATCCCCACCCGTACCCGCTGTCTACCCCATCAAACGGGTCACCCGTATGTAAAGGGACGGGTAAACAACACAAAATACGGGTATCAACCACGTGATGTCATAGGCAATCCTTCAGCGAAGAAAAAACTCAGGACGTCTTGTTGATACAGTCGTATGCGCGTCACGCTGCTAATCTTCGTTATGTTGACGCCGCTCTAGTTTGATCGCTTGTCTGAACCCACCACATGCATGTTCTGCGTTTCTTGGTCCTCACGATGACACATCCAGACAGGAAGACGATGCGATACAGGTAGAAGCTGCACATGCTATAGCGTTATTGGCTAGCTCTGAGGAAGCGCTGTCGACGCTACTCGACCACAAGGCACCTCATGGATGGCCGATATCGCGGGGCCATCCCAGTCTCAAGCCCAACAAGTCAAAAATTCGCAGTTGGACGAAGGACGGTCTTAGTTACCTGTTTCAGGTGTGAAACATGAGAATGTCCTTTCAGTAATTTACACGACTTACCTGCGCACAAACAGTCTCTCGATATGAAATTCTTTTTCTAATTCTGTTACAGCGTAATTCACGTCGTGTGAGGTAGTACAATCAACAGCGCTCATCCGATCGATGAATCGCATATTAGGGCAGTCATTAACCTTGTAAACAGCCTGATTGCATTTTCTTCCCCAGAGAGTACACCTCGGCAGACAAAAGCATGTTCCATCCTTTGTAAGTTGGGAGAGACTGTTCGCCCTTGGGCAGCACTGATTTGTCACAGATTACTTGATTGCAGATGATTCTCTATGTAGTGCTGCGTTTTACCGTGGCTGTCTGGAGAAGTTCACAACGATCGTTCGGGACAGCACGCTCGAAGATAATAGAAGTGAGTGAGGTAGAGAGTGTTTATCTGTTACGTGAGGTAAAGTCATAGATTCTCTGGATAGGACAGCTCCTGTGACATAGATTTTAGTCAGCCTTGATTGTTGTCAATGCAATTTCACTTTTCGACAATGAAATACGCAGAGCCATTACCGACGAGCTCTACTTCATCCCCTTCATTCATACCTGTTTATTTCACCAACACGTTGGTGTACGTTACGCTGCATGTCAATGCGTGCGAGCGTTAAGCAGGACTGTTACCGTCTTGAGGACCAGTATTATTGATAGCGGTCTTGGTACGGCTATCTTAACCATCTTCAAGAAGCGAGAAGAAGATGCAAACGCACTCAATGCGGCACTATCAGCAGTATGCAATATTGTCACCGATTTTTCACCGTTGCAACCTGTATGTTCTCATTACTCTCTCTTTATATTTTGCTGACTTGGGTGTGGAGATATATCTCAAACAAGGTTTGATGGAAAGGCTACGAGAATGATTGTTGCTCGGTGATCCAGCGCTCAAGCTAGGAGCCTTGTGGGCTGTTTAGAAAATCAACGACAGAAACAAAACGTAGCGTGATGTGCCAGCTTGGCTGGGATCGAGTTATAGAGTGCGCTTCTATCAATATCTGATCTGTGCTCACGATGTACATTAGATATTTACAACAGTCCTATCGATGTTCAAGAACAAATATTTAGCATCCTTAGGAATGTGGCGGAATCACCCGAGGGAATTGATATGATTTTCAAAAATATTCCGATGGAGACACCCTTGGTTCACATCACCAGTGCCAGTACATCCTCATCGGATGATGCCGTACTCCAAGCAACCTATCTCCTCGCCAATCTCATCAATGGCAGCAAATTGCAGCAAAACCAGATAGCCTCTCGTCCCCAACTTCTCAATAACCTGCGGACATGCTTAGCTGAAGGGAAAAATGAAATCAAGAGGCCCATTACCTCGTGCATATACCAACTTGCGTAGAACTCCAAAGGTCGGTGAGTGATCATCGAAGCTGGTACCATCTCAACGTTGCGGCACTTGTGTGAATGGCCTAACCCGGGGGTACCACCTTCCTCGCCGATATCTGTTGGTTCGATTGGAGGTGGGTTGAGTAGTCGAGGGATGAGTCCGGGAGGTAGGAACTGGAGTTCGACGACGGGTATGAGTATAGGAGGGAGTGATAGTTTATCTCATGCTCATTGGGGTGGATCGTCACATGTGCTTCCTCATTACTCTTATGGAGGTTTTCATCATCATCATGCTCATGTTCATGCTCATTCGAGTATCTATCAGCCTCATTCGGCGGCGATGGAAGATGATAAATAAGTCATACAAAATGCGAGGGCAGCGTTGGATCGGTTAGATACGTATGTTTGATTATCTGGGATTTTGTAATTTCGAGTTCTATTTCTGTCATTTTGACGTGGATCTCTAAATCGAACTCATCCAAGCAGGTATGTATGTTCTTGCTTTTTCTAATCAAAGCCTTGGTTTTATCAATACTTTCGGGCCAAGACTTTCCACTGAGGCCTCAAGAGCTTTATGTTGATCAGGACGCGGTTGGTTCAAATACATGCATTCAAGTATAGACCCATAATTGCTAACATACAGGAGTAGAATCCACGAAGAGACAAAAATAACAATTTATCCAATTTTTACAACTGCGCCTTTTGGTATTGAGCTCAACACCATCCGCTATAGCAAGATTTAGCATCAATTGCTCGTCAGAAAATCGCTAGGCCACTGCCTCCTAATCTGAATTTTCAAATAGTCCTTTGCAAGCTTGACACTCTTCTCTTGTACATTCGGGGACCAGCTTTCGCACACCCGCATACCGTACTTGACCCATTGCCACAGCTGAACTCGAGTAATTTCAGCGGTCGTGGCATCTTTCATGAGATAGTTGAGTGGGATACAACCATTGTCATCGACCCAGGCCGCAGTGTAGGCAAGACAAGTCAAGACGTTTTCACGGATGCCGTCTATGGTAATCTTTCCCGGTACCTCCGTGCTGAGAAGATCAGCAGCTGCAATTCTGACACCTTGATGTAAATTATGATACTGAGGGGTGAAGTTCAACTGGATTATTTTGAAAGAGAAGTGTCATACCTGGTTAGGTCCAAGTATGACCTATTCTCTACCCTGAGGGTAAACCCTACCCTTTCTATTAGGTCAAGGGTAGAGTCGAGGGTAGACTTTTGCTACCCTTACCCCACCCTTACCCTTACCCTTACTCTAGGATACCCTACCCCTGGTGGGCCCTAGACACTCAGCAGTAGCCCTCAGCCCTCAGTGTCTACTGTAGAGGTGACACTGAAGTTGGTCTCCTGTTATCCCTTTCTATTATCCATGTTACTCGCAATGCCATGTAGTCTATATTTCTCTGTTGGGTATTAAATATAGTTGTCTACCATAGAGGTAACACTGAGTCTATATTTCTCTATTAATAAAGAGCAGATCTTGTGAGGATAGACTTTTGTTCAAATTTCAAGCAGACAGACTAAATAAAGCAACCTTTACGGTTGAAAAAAGCCTACAAATGACATAAAGTGTCCCAAATACAGCCTGAAAAATCGTAGTGGGAGTGAACAGTGAAATGATGAAAACTGGTTTTGCAGAAAGGGTGAGATGTAAAAATTTACGGGAGGGATTGTAAAGCAAGGATGCAGAGAGTGACAGAGTTGTACAAAACGTACAGTTAACAACAAATTAAATTGCAGTGCAACCAATGAGAGGAGTGAAGCACAACACGCCATGAAGCTAGTCCTAAGTAAAATCATGTTTTATGGTGAACAGCCCACGTGTGAAGAAAAGGAGAATACATGAAAGTAGCCAATTTGTGAGTTCGATAAGTCCGATGAAGTCTATGCCCGAGTCAATCTCTTTATCCCAATCTCTCCCTATGAGATCTCCTCGGGACCGAAGTCTTTATGGATGGGTTCAAACCTGTTGAGTGCGTATGTGCTGACATGGGCATCACCGTGGGCAAGTGGCCCCATTGGGTTGGTAATGCAGTCCAAGGATTCGGCGATTGGGGATGCTGAATATCTTGTACACCTTGCGAATGTGGTGTTGAAATGCGGCCGCGAGATAAAGAACTGGACTGTGAGTGGGTAGCAGAACCACGATTCGTGTCAGGTACCGGCATGCTAGCCCGTCGTGTATTGGGACTATATGACCTCAAATATGTTGGTCCCGAGTCAATCGAGTTGAATGAAGTGCTAGGTGAAAGAGAAACAGAACCTTTGCGCCGTCCTGGTGGTTGTCGGGAATGGATGATATGATCACTGCTCGAATTTGGCGAAGCACCACGTAGAGAACCAAGGGAGGTAGAGCGACCTGGAGAAGAGGTTCGAGAATATCGTCCGTGTTGATGCTTCATAAACGGGGCAGAAGGGGGGAGTAAAACAAAATTGTTCATAGTCTCCGGCGTTGAAAAGTTGGGGGCCTGAGATGGAGGATTGCTGTGAAAGCTCTGATTACTGCCGGATCGCATTGGATACGGGTTGGCCCAATCAGGAAACGATCGAGTGAAGTTGTTAGACATGACTGAGGGGCGTTTGTTGTTAACCCACCCATCCTCAGATGAGCTGGAGTACATGGAGCCAGGGCGAGATTGATAATTATGACTACTGGCACTACCGCCAGGAGAGTAACCACCGCTACGGTAGCTGGAAGTCTCAGGGGTATAAATGTGGGAGGGAGAAAGAGCTGAATCAGATGCATCTCTCCGCAGGATTGAGGTTGTTGAACTGGTGTGTTGAGGTATAAATGAGTTTCTTTGTGGTTCGTGAGGCCGATTGCGTTCCAATTCCCTCAGAGACGTGGTATTGTCCGACTTCAATCCCGGTATGATCCCTGCTCGCTGACTCTCTCGCCTGAGCCGAGTTGAGGCAACAAGTTCCGCGTATTGTCGTTGCTCCATCACCTTCTTTTCTTTTGCCTTTTCTAATCTTCTCTGCTCCTGTGCCAAAGCCTCTGTTTCTTGTCTACGCCTGTCTTGCTCTTGTTCCACCAACCTCTTCCGTTGTTCTGCTCTGAGAAAAATTGCCTTTTCTTCCTGTTTCTTCTTCTGCCGAACAAGATGCAATGGTGCCTTGTCCTCCGAGTCTTCTTCTGCAAAACGTACCACGCGTTTCACTGGAGCAGCAGCGGGAGTTGAAGGCGCACCTGGGAGCAGCTGCAAAGTCATTGAGGTAATCACACCGGAAACGGGTGGGAGAACAGTAGACTGCGACATTGAATCGGACAATGACACATCTGACTTGCGTTGGTTGCGCAGTGGTGATGGAGATGGCAAGTAAGAGGTTCGAGGATGTACGGCTGACAAAAGTGGTCAACATACCTTAAAAAAAGGTATTTGGGTATTACTTACGAGGGTAGAAAGTAAGATCAGCACCAGTCTCAGAGGGTGGTGGTTTTTCTGTTAATAGATCTTGCAATATTGGGATCCTATGAGTATCCTGTGAAGATTCGGAAGGTGGCAACGAGGGATCAAAGTCGGGATCGACCATTGCGTCCAATAACTCGGAGTACTCAAGAGCAGCGACCGCTAACGAACCAACCACAGGAGTTTGTCTGACACCGTCTCGAGAAGGGAGGAAGACAGAGAACCGATCCTCAAAACATGGTCGAGATATCCACCGTCGTATGCCAGGGCTAGCAAAAAAGATTTGTGCTGATTTTGGAGGATGTATGACTTCGTGACTGGGGAGGTCGAGAGCAGGAAGAGGTACTGGAGTATTTCTCAAAGAGAATGGCAGAATTTCCTTTGCATCATCAGCAGATAAATCTTGCAAACGTTTGAGTAACTGCCGTTTGAGCATGTCGTGCCGCATGTCAAACACTGGAGTCGGTCGCAGCCGATTGCATGAACGAGGAAAGAGATATTCGGGGGATTGCTGGAGGAAGGGAGTTCCAGACAAAGGAGGATTGATGTCATTGTTGATTAATATCTCAAGGTTGTGACGAGCCCTTTCTGGGGAAGCCACAAACCTGGGCTTGCTAATCGAAGAACGGATAGACTGGTCATTGTCTGAATCCTCTACGGGCTCGTCTTCTATGTTACCTGAATCTTTGCGCACTGGATGCCTTGTCCTGGGATCGGACAACTGCAATGTGGGCGGGCGCTCGTCTCGATCCCAGCCTCCAAGGTTTGGAAAGCCGGAAAGCGGAGGTGGATCTGGCTCCGGGCGCTTTCCACCAAGCCAATTCTTCCACGATCGCCTGGTGGGTTTCCCAGCCACGGAAGTGGGCTGAGAGTCTTCCTCGGGGGTAGGCAGACTCAGACTTGTGGAGCCACTGGACGAGCTTGAAGACTGTGGATGGTCGCTGGCAAAGCTGAGCTGAGGGGTTGAGACGGTAGAAGATGACGCGTGAAGGGAGGGAGGGGTGAGCAGAAGGCGCAGGTGCTTGTTGGACGACTGTGGGTGGTCGGATGGGCTGGACCTATCATGCTTTGAGGAAAAGACGGCAGCAAGGCGACGCATTAGCTGTGCCGTAAAATATCAGGGGGACATGCAGGAAGCTCAGACAGATATCTTGCTGGCCACAACGAGCTCACGAGACACCTCAGGTTCAGACAGAAAGTGGGAGCGAGGACAGATCCCACACAAAATCACGAAAAAATGAATCACGTGTTCGCTAATTCTATTCTACTGCACTACTATTCTCTCGCCGCTTCTCCTCCCACCACCGCACAATCCGCCTTTCATAGTATTCCACAACCCCACCCAGATAGTCTTCTCCTATCCGGATGCACTTCGCTGCACGTCCGATTACAGTCCTCAGCTCCTCCGCCAGCGTTCCAAGTACATCGCGCGATCTCCATATGGCATAGTCCTCAGAAGGACGAAGACATTTCGGCCTGCACCCGTCAGTCAATGTTGTGGCTGGCACCGCCCCCCGCAATGGTTTCACCTCTAATGGTCGGTGACATGAGGTACCAACATTTACAGGGAAGTGGCTCGTCGCAATGACGTCATCCAATCCTTAATGGATAGAATCCATCAGTCAATTTTTTTGCTTTTGGAATAAACTTACCCTTTTCTGTGCCTAAAAGAGCATGCTCGCAGAAGTCCAGATAGTCATCGACAAGACTTCCGCCCAGATCGCCGACCACCCTATTCCTCTTCTGAACCCCAGCTTGTAATTATGGTCAGAATCGCTTACAATTCATTTTCAGAGCTAAATAGAACATCTTTCGCGGCCGCATCAAAACCGTCTTGCTCCTTGAGCCTTGCGACCCATTGGTCAGCCTGCGGAAGTGCCAGCGCCGGGTCTCCTGCATTGTTAGGGTATCTGCATGACAAAGGTTATACTTGAGCCGATGTCCAGAGAGTTGAAGTCGCCGGTACCTCGGTTTCCCATCTAATCCATAGGTCATCTTAAGTACTATGATCATAGAAGCCATCAGCGCCACTTCTGGAGGAATATTGTCATATTTGTAATTTTTCGGGTCTCTTGACTTGACACGTCTCAATTCAGGTGCAAGAGAGGGGTGTAGAGTAAGCGGTAGTTTGAGAATGTGGGCAATCCGCTTCACTAGGACATATAAAGCAGCTGGATTGTGTTCCTTCATAGTGAAAGCCAATCAAAAAAGCAGATGATAGGAAACGCACGCGTTCCATTCATGTCTTGCGTCAGTCGCCAGAGAAGAGGAGCTGCGTTACATTCGGGGGTGAATATACCATAAGTCGTACATATTCGCTTAGCTAGTCGGCCCGCCAATTTGTGAACCAACAACGTAGCAGGAACGTGCTGTTTGACATATATTAATTCTAAAGACTGGTGACACGAGGCTGAGAAGACATACGCGGGGAGATAGTGCCCGGATATTGTGCTTTGTGAGATGAATCACCATATTTGAGGGAAGCAAGCGAACAGGGTCCAGATAGGGGAGCTCATATGATTCGATGATTCTGTAGCCAGATGAATAGATCATAGCAACATGTTGGTTAGGAACAAACCTGGCAAGGTCTTTATACAGGACTGGAATGCGTAACTGCCAGAGTGCAACCGTAATCACAGCAAGAGTACTTGCTGGTCCTACAATTGTCCTCGTCCATCCCCGCTCATCCATATGTATTCTTTCCGGAATCAGAGTGGAATCGTTTGGATTACCTTCATCAGATGAATTAGAAATCTCAGAATTCTGGCGAAGGAGCTCCTCCATCTCAGAATTGTCTTCAGTTTCGGATTTCTTCTCCTCCCCTGCATCTTCTTGATCCCCACCGTTGTCAATTGAGGGTCCAGGACCGGTATCAGGAGTGCTGACGTTAGCCACCTGGTGCTTCAGATTGCCCTGAGATTGATTTCGATCACTTCTATCCTGTCCTTGTAGGTGGAACCAAGGTTCTGGAGGAGGGGTGTCTTTCATCAAAGAAAGGTGTAAGCTCCAAATGTCACGGCAAACGGTCTGCTTTTTCCGTTAGAGAAAGAGGAGTGCGACCAGATATTGGATTTTGCACCTCAAACTCAGGAGGCAGATTCCAGAGCTTTTGCATGGCTTCTACCTGCATGCGGAGTAGGTGTTGCTGACATAGAAAATAGTGATAGCGACCCCGGGCACCATGATACACTTGTTCGATCGATATCCTGGTCTGTACAATAAAGGTAGGAACATATCCTGCGAATTTGCAGTGATTCTTCGCACCTTTTGCTTCAGTGTATTCTTCATTTTTCGTTTATGCATGACATGCCCGGCATCGTAGTCGACTTCATTCGTCTCATTTCTGTAATTCTAGATCTATAAATTAATTTCCACTCATAATGAAACGTCATCTCACCTGTAAGACATGCCCTTCACTACATGCAATCAGTCCGCTCGAGGAGTCTTTATGCCATTGCTTCGAACTACAAGTGGGGCATCGTCGTCTAGGGCCCATGTTCCAAAAATGATCAAGTAAGAGACCAACGCCTTGAAAATAAGTGGACCGAGTCAAGCCTCCAACACTCCAAATGTGTTATATTCCCACGGACGACTTATTGATGCCAGCTCCTCAACGCGATAGAAAACTGGCAACTTCATTCTTCTTTTTGTAACTTGCTCTCGGAAAAGTCGACTGTCTCTCAATGAGACTCTATTTCCTATTTGCACTCTTGTCCGTTCTGGCAACGGTTGCTATCGCGTAAGTCACCAAAGTCCGACATCATACCCGCCTATGTTTACCACTGTACAGATGGGAAAAGGTCCCCTCGAAAACGTCTTTATTATTCATTTCACCGAGACTTACTTTCATCTGCAGGAGGACTATGAGATCTTTGATCTTGTTGGCGCTTTAGAAAATGCAGAAGGCAAAGGAACGACGTTCTATTCCTGGTTGGGTGTAACATCCACGGCAACTACCTCTGAAATCGCGAAGGCATATCGAAAGCTCAGCATCAAGTTACAGTAAGTGTCAAGGATGAAATATGTTTCTTAACACAGCTTAGGCTCTCTCTCCTCGTAGCCCTGATAAAAACCCTGGCATTAAGGGTGCTCATGAACGTTTCGCACGTCTAGGCATCGTCTCCAATATTTTGAGAAACAAGGAAAGCCGAAGAAGGTTGGCAGTTCACTTGGTTATCCTCTTTGACTCTCTTCACATCTTCTCAGGTATGATTTCTTCTATAAAAACGGCGTCCCGAGATGGCGGGGTACAGGATATTACTACTCGCGTTTCAGACCCGGACTTGGAGTGAGTGTCAGCCATGAACCCCAAATCCGCTATCCTGATAGAGATGACTAGACCGTCCTCGTATTTCTGACACTGTTTACCTCGGGTCTACAGCTGCTGGTCCAGAGAATCAATTATAATAAGGATCTGGCAAGAATTAAACTCATTACAGACCGAGCACGACGTGCTGCCTGGGGACCAAAAATGACTCCTTTAACAGGTCAACGCAAAGTCCGCGTCAACCTTGGAGAACAATTTGACGAGGTCGGCTTGGCTGAAAACAATAAGTGGATAGAAATGGTTGTTGAGGGTTCGGATGTGTACCTCGTGAGCCTTCTATTCTATTATTTTGTTCATCCTCAGGAACATTTTTCAGTTCAACGACGATGGAACATTACATCCTATAGATAGCTCTACTGCCACACAACCTTCAATCGACAACACGTGGTTTTTCGCGCTCGTGAAAGACCTTTTCATCAAACTGACTTCTAAGCAAGAGGAAGACACAAAACCATATGTTATTGACGAGTCCGAATCAGATGATACTTCGTCTATTGGGACCTCTGGAGGCACAGGAAGTGAAGTAAACATTCCCCAGGAGAATAATGGTAAAGGCGATACTCTAACAATACGGAGTTTACCAGTGGAGAAATCTGGGGGAAGAAGAAGAAGGAAAGTAAACAAGAGGCGTTAGTCCCTTCCCATGGGTTTGTTGCATCACCATTGCGCCGAAAGTCTCAATTCGGCATTTAACACCTTCGATACTAAAATTACGCTGCCTAGTGGATTGTAATCGTGGTTCCAGACAGATGCATACTGCTTCCTTGAAGCTTAGCAGATCATCTTTAATCTCAACCAATGCCTGTCCTGTTTTTCAAAGGGAGCACTATTTCCTCGATTGACATAGAAGCAATGCTTCCATAATCTTTTCTCCTTGGATCTTAAGCTTCGCGGGCCCCCAAGGCTTCGATAGTCTAATCACAGTATCGAAGATGGTCCTGGAAGTATGCTGAAGACGATTGAAATACATGCTATAGGAGAACGGTGGAGAAGTTATCGGTATGGGTCTTTATCGAAAGATAACACCCGTCGATAATGGAACAGTGAGTTTATTGACACCTTGGCCATCAGAGCCTTTAAAGTTAGGTGAAGGTATCCGAGACAGCAAGCAACTCCCACCTAAGATTGATCTACAGCCTGAATAGAAGCAGGGACCTAAGTTTACTGATCTTATGTAGTACCTGCTGATCGAGGCTATAACCTTGAGGCTTCACGGCATGCTCTGAAGCTCTGAAGAGTAGGGCAAACCAGGTGGTTGGTACTGAATACGAATATCCTATGCGATATGAACAAACACTATATTGAGTAGCGACAGTTGGCACCTTCATGAGACATACCCTAAATGTAGAATTCCGATCCGACCAGCCTGTGTGCTCCAAGAACATCCACGCCTGTCCAAATTCAGAGACAATGGACATTGGACATTGGAAACCAACCAGACTACGATTGTCAGTATCCGCTAGCAAACTAAGATTTCCCAGCTACCCCATCAACCCGTCGACTAGCAGGATGATTGACAGCTATTACCATCCTGCTCAACTTCTTTTGGCACTCTCTTTAAAACAAGAAAGGTCATTCTCGACGAGACCCTTTCCCGCAGATTGGCAGGAGCAAAAGACCTTTCATGATGCTCCCCATCTCGTGCATCTCTCCCCATACCATTTGCAGCTGTCGATCCATTCCCCGGAATCGAATTTGAAACTCTTCGCCGTGTTTCCTTGTGAGAACACCGGGGGCAGAGAACCCCGTTTTTCATTTGCCGATCCATGAATTCAAAAGGAAGCGATCTGATTTCAGTGCCGCCGTGATAGAATCCAGCATCTAGCTTGGGCTTCAGGATAACCTTTTGCTGTGGGGGTTGCGCTACTCACACCTAAATTAGCAAATATCAGCAGACCTCTAACCTGTATGCACAGTCAGTATACACAGACATTGAAACTATTTTGAAACTATTTTTCATGTTGTGTTCCAACATTCAATCAGATTATAAGTAAGTGCCCATCGTCAACAGCCATGTAAAGCTGGAGGATTTTGTATCATAGCTATGAAGGATTTGACGTATCAGTTGACGTAAAGGGCTTTCCCGCCACCTTCTCGCCAGGATAAACAGAATGTAAGAATTTGTTGATACCAGTAGGGTCTGAACGGCTTGGAGAGAGAAAGAGGCAATCAAGACTCTCTCTATACGGTTGCATGACACCCGCTTGTCAGATCTCTGCATATGAAGGGGGCTTGCATCAGTTAGAAAGTCTTTCTGTTCGCATGATTAGTCAATCCGAGGCCTGTATCCGAGTTTGCATATAAGCATCCCCCTCATTCATTGTTCACCTTCTATGCTGTAGACTTGAGAGCTCGAACTAGTGAAGGGAACCATACTGGTACATCATCACAACGTTTAATAGTACTATCATCGCTTGGCACTCTTCTAAAGGTGTATCCCCTCTCCTTCGTAGTCCACAGCAGGTCTGGTATCCTGACTTGCAGTCGCCCTCGGAGTCTCAGGAAGATTAACGGTCTGGACCGTATTTACACTCGAGAAGGCAACCGGTGCATAATGACCACTGTCGACGACACCCTTCTCCTGCAATGCGAGCCTGAGTATGGATATTCGCTCAGTCTGTGATCCACTATGCATGTTAGGTGAGATGCATGGAGAAAATACAAAACAGTTTACATCACAACTTCGTTTTCGTCTAGCGCCCTCCGGACTTCTGGATCAGCCGTTTCTGGGATTTCTGTGGATTGATAGTCTCGTAACATTTCTTGAGTCTCTCGCAGGTGCTTCAGGGAGTTGAGAAGACGCGCAATTTCTGGATGGAATTATGAGCTATAAGGACACGGCTTCCGCTCGACTTTACCCTCAGTGATCACAGATACATCGAGACTGATAGCCTGTGTGAGAGTGAACGGCTGCGCATAACGAGGCTGATAATTCATTGGTAAAGTTGGCATCAACCTGCGTGCGAAATTTAATCTAAATTTGGTTTACTACTTAAAGACTTCTGGCCAGACTTCGCGAAGCTGCTCTAGTGTGCTGATTTCAAGTATGTTGGCATGATCCCTCACAGGGTCAAGCGGTTCACTTCCAATCTGCTTCGTGACACCACCTTCCACCACCTCAAGTCCCTTCTCGCGAAAATGGACACATTTGTACCAGCCCTGAGCGATGGCACCATCAATGTTTCCCCGATTGTCGTCAATGAAATAACATTTAGAAGGATCGGTGACACCGGCTTGTTTCATTGCCTGAGTTCTTGATTAATACTAGATGCATGTGGTACCCGGGTACATAACCTACCAGCTGATAAAATTCTGCCTCTGGCTTACATGAAAAATCCTCGATGGTATAGTCACAGTACACAATCCCTTCGACAAGGTCCCTTAATTTCAATATTTGCAAGACCCTCTCTGCATGCTAGTAAAGCTGAGAGAAGCATAATAATCAAGGGCTAAAAGCACGCACCGGCTTATATGCATTTGTCAATGCCCAAACTCGAGCCTTGGAGCGGTCAATGTCCTCAAAGACCTTACGTACAGCCGGATTATAGGAGATCATGTCTTCGAGGGGCAGCGAACCATCGCACTTGCGGTCAAAATCTAGTGCATCTAGAAGATACATTCCACTCAGCCCAGGCTCTGGACCATACGCTAGTTGCATTACCAACGGCGTGATGACGTTTGAGTCCGCGTAGGGCCAGTCCATACTGAGAGTAGTATCGGTGATGTAGCACGGCAGCTTCTTCATGACTGAGACCGATGTTGACAAAGTAATCTAAATTGTCACTGAGCAAGAACATGGTAAGAAAATCCTGTGTTGGGCTCAAGTAGCTCACTGTGGATCTTCTTGCCCATCGCCTGTGAGATCATGGAACTGGCCGAGTAAAGCGTATTGTCAATGTCAAACCAGACCACGATCCTTGCATCTAGGAGCTCTTTTCAGTGTAAAGACGCGTAGTTCTGCACTGTACAGACCTGTCTGCGAGTTCTGCTCGGTCATGGTGATCAGGAAACGTTCCACCTAATAAGCATTCCTTATGTAATCACATGTCCTCAAAATGCAACATTTCAAAGCATGCTTGAGAGGTGAAAGAGCTAACATGAAGACCCGTAGGCTCGTGGCCGGTATAGTTGCATATGCATGTGAGAGTGTCGGGCTCTGACTGTTCGTAACCATAGGATAGGGGTTGGTGGGATCGGGTATTTAGTGATGACTTCAAAGGCTGTCAAGTCTATCGCATACTTGTAGAGCACTTGTTCAGGGTTCACCAGAGAAGTAGAGGTGATTGGTAACAGTTTGGATCATGAGGTGGTGTTGACCCATAGGACGGTAATAGATCATCTCAAGAAAATGAAGGCGAATAGTTGTAGTTTTTATTCAAAGGTGTTGGAATAAAAATAAGTATTTCATCTCTCAATTATGTTTCGGATTAGTATATAAGTAGTGTGCTTTGTATTCACTATCCGTTTGTAACCTTCTCCGATCGTATTTCAACAGTGCTCATGTGCGGTTGGTTTCGAGATAGTGGATGATATTTTTTTTACGGTAAGACAAAGACATGCTGACAGGTATCGTGCTACCCGTTTCATATCTCTGGAGTATTGGCAACCCCGTGGTTATCATAAATATAGTGTCAGCTTGAAATGATGGGATCAATATCATTCTGATCCTTCCGGCATTCTCCGTCAGAACTGTGTAGCTTTACAGCCACCCGATGCGCTGCACTTGACTAGTATCCTATATCGGTATCGGCTCGAAGACCTCAAGAACAAGGTATGATGTCCGGTCAGCATTATCAGAATGTATGGCGACTGATTACAGGTTTTAGATGGCCAGAAGCAAGGAACTCGCACCCGGAATTGGAAGCCTCAGCCGCTCCCAGCTCTTCGCCAAGCGTGGCCTGTTCAAGGGTCCCAAGAAGTCCGAAAAAGCTGTTGCTGAGGAGCCTGCGACAGTTCTTGAAAAGACTGTAGGTGGTGCAAATAATGGAGGCCAGCGTCTTGTTCCTGTGCACAAAGCGCCTCGCTACTATCCCGCAGAAGATGTACGCCAGCCTAAGAAGAGCCGAAAGTCTCATAAACCCCCTACTCTCCGCTCCTCCATCACTCCTGGGACTGTGTTGATCCTGTTAGCTGGTCGTTACCGTGGAAAGAGGGTTGTTTTCTTGAAGCAGTTGTCGAGTGGACTGTTGTTAGTGACTGGTCCTTACAAGATCAATGGTGTGCCCCTTCGACGGGTCAACCAAGCCTATGTCATTGCCACTTCGACCAAGGTTGAGCTGGAAGAGCTGACGGTATGTGCTTGGCCGACTTGACGTTGTTGATGGCTGGAATAAACGTGACAGGTTGATGAGAAAATCAATGATGCCTACTTTGGCAGGGTTGCAGTGAAGGGTGTGCACTCGGCAGAGGAGGAATTCTTTGAGAATGGAAAGTCCAAGGCGAAGGAGGCGTTCCCGGCTTCCAAGGCAGCTGACCAGAGGGTGGTGGATGAAGCAGTTATTGCTGCTGTGAAGAAGACACCAGAACTTGGCAAGTACCTCAGATCGAGCTGGGGCTTGTCGAAAAACCAGTACCCTCATGAGCTCAAGTTCTGATGAAGGGTCTGTAGGATAATATACACAGCGAGTACCATACAGTTTATGATTGAATGATTTCATCTGGGTGAGGTCACGCGCAGGACATGTTTAGATGTTTGCTCTTCGCAGTCATGCTGTTGTTCGTCGGCGGACGCACGAGAGATGTTTTTGGGCCGAGTTCTATCAACACCTGACTCCCGCAACTAATGAATTTCTTGACCTGGCCAGTGCACTCCCCTTTCCCCCGGCTTTTCCTCCTTATGCCTCCACCGTCCTCCTCGGAACCGTTCTCCTGCGCCTCGCCTTTCTGCCGACTGTCATATGGGTAAGTCTCCAGGAGACTCACAGGCGGCACAGCGTTCATGTCCTGCCAGAGTCGTCGCAAGGTTCTCAAGTTGGAACAAGCTCAGAAGGACGTCGGCAAGTTGCTTCCAGTCTTTCAGCGTCAAGAGTTCCAGGCCATGCAGAAACAAGGGATTCGCGGGCACAAGCAGTTCCTCATCGACACACATCGCGAACGCGTCAATGCCGTCGTATGTTGGTCAGGTCCTCTCCACTCAGCTGCTGACTCTCCATTCAGATGACTCAAAAATTCAACCAGCTCATTCAGGAGCGTAATTGTGATCCCAAATGGACGATCCCCATTTCCGTCCTCGTCCAAGCACCCCCTTACATCGTGTTTTCCATCATTCTCTCCTGTGCAGCCGCCGATCCCCTCACCCCCTTCCGTTCTGAATCTTTCCTGACCCTCACGTCCCTTGCACATCCTGACCCTACAATGACAATGCCCATCGTCCTCGGCATCATAAGTATGGCAAACGTGGATACGCGGAATTGGTGGTTGACCCTGGCAGAGAGAGAGAGGGAGAAGAGGTTCCACGAGTGGAAGGCCACCAAAGCCGAGAGACAAGGAAAACCCTACATAAAGTCGCCTCTGAAGAGCATCATGAGAGGCTTGTCCATTGCGAGGATTGGACTCGCTATGCTTGTGCCTGGGGTGAGCTTGAGTATTCACTCTTGATCGGTCCAGGGTTGAGTTTCGTGTAGGGTGTGCAATTATATTGGGTCGCGTCAGCAGGGTGTGGTTTCGTGCAGACAATCGTCTTTGACTGGATCGACAGTCGGCGGAAGCAGCGTCAACTGGTACAAGAAGCACTTGCGGAAAAGCTGTCCGAAGCACGGACTACAAAACGTCTCAACAACTCTTCTTCAAAAAACTGGGCCTAATGTGAGTGGTATTCGGATATATTCCAGTGAGCCTAGCGGGATGAGGACAACGTGGAAATCGAAGGGAGCCTATCCCGTCAGGGTCTGGGCACCCGATGGATTGGTCTTGATCTAATTTGACCGTAGTGCTCATCTGAATTCCGCTTTCAACACCCTGTATTGACTATTCTAGACTAGTGGCATTTACATCCTGTGCCTCAGCGTGACACCCGGATTGGCTGGTATACATGCTCGGACAGAGATTGAAGGAATAAAAACTGAGGCAAGTTCGAATAAGATCTGCAATTGTAACCTATACACAACAAAGGAACGAGAGTGGGGTGAAGTATGCGATGAAATATTTATCCTAGGCCGCCCCAAGGACCACGAATCCGACGGGCAAGATGAATGTCTCTCGGCATAATGGTTACGCGTTTAGCATGTATTGCACATAGATTTCTGCATCTCCAGTCTTCAATAAATGTGCTTCAGGACTGAGGGCTACAGGACTCACGCGTCTTCAAATAAGTGAACCAAGTAAGCTTCTGCAGCCTCTTGAAGAGCTAATAAAGCAGAACTCTGCCATCGAATACCCGCATCTCCATGACCATTGAGATCCGTGGTCATATCCTCTGCAATTTCCCTCACCTATGCCATTTCAACCAATACTGCATCAATTACTCCGGCCAGAACCAACCAGGCTAACCACGCACCAATCGCGAAAATGGCAACTTTCTCAGTAACAAATCTGTGCTTTTTTGATACTTCTTGATTTCCCGTATCGCAACTACACCTGGTTTGAATCTATGTTTCTTTGCTGGTAATCATTCCAAAAGCATCTCAGTAATCCACTAATCTTGTCCTAAAGGGTACACACCTTGTGCCTGTGGAGGTCGAATAATAGGGGGAACACCACCGGTGCTTTTACGCGCTGTTGTGCGTTCCACTGTGACTGTTTTCTTTTTCCTTGGTGGTGAAGGCGTTGGGGGTTCTGAGTCTTCTTCTACAGCTGCTTTCCGCTTCCTTGAAGGACCTGCGTGACTCTGTGTTATTTGTGCCATTAAAATTTCAACAATAAAAGCAAAAAGGGCTCAATGGAGGAGGAGGAGAGTTTTCTTGTTATCCGTGCGACAAGTTGAACTTGCAACCGCGCTGACCGAAAAAGGAAGGTGAGGGATCAGGGGCTGATTAACCAATTATGATCCCCTGAGAGTAGAATCAAAAGCAAAGATAGATTGTTCTTTGCTCTTTTCCCCGTTGCTGCTGTGGCAGAAGTATTGTACCGTGCCATCAATCACTGAGAATTGTCTAACACTTTAACTTCTCCTTCCTTTTCTCACTGCTACATTGAACGCATGGCTGGCGATCATGATGTCGTCACTGGCTATTATAGATACACTGATATTTGGTTCGAGTGGTGCGTCCAGACTTGTCTAGTTCATCACCCCGATCCTCGGAGCAGATTAAAAATATAAAAAGGTTTAAAGCTCTACCCAGTGATGAAGATGGGGCCACACTGAAAGCCATACTCGGTTTGTTGTTTCAGTCCCCCTTCTGATGATGAAATGCAGCTCTGAGCGGACGTGTATAGCACACGATGCGATAACACACCCAGACCATCCATTGCATATCGAAGGTGTCAAAGGAATTCAACTTTACCATGGTAATCATGGAACGTCACACAAGCATCGATGTTCGGTAACGTGAATGTTCCAGGTACATTCGAATCTGGAGAAACTCGCCTTTTATTCTCTTCCGCGCAAGTAGAATATGTGCGATACTGGCTCCACGCAATGAAGTTGACCAAAGCATTGCTTCCGATCCCGTATTCGGATTGTTTGATCCTGTCTTCTGAGTTGAAGCATATCACGACTCATGCATATCCCGATGGAGGTGCTCTCCGTGGTGCCGTCAGGGTCAGTTTACGTACGCCATTACCGGATTGCTTTCATACTCTACGCACCTTCTAGAACTTGGACAAACATAACAAACGCTTGAAAGGCTCTAATCCAGCCTTGGTCTCTCGTTGTTTTACATTCCAACGTGTTCGAGAACTTGTCTCAGCAAAGAGTGGAACATGGCTTGCAATAGACTTCGAAGGTTGGGAACGTGACCATACCATGATCACAGAAATGGGATATAGTATCCTCAAATGGGACGAACAAGGAAACGAGAAAAGAGAGTGCGGACATTGGATCGTCAAAGAAGGAGAGAAGTATAGAAACGGGACTTTTGTTCCTGATTTTCGATACGTGAGTTGGCACACACCCCGATTTCTCTTTCTCTCAAAAGAATGTCATGTTGAGAACAAGGGGAAATACCCCGTCTAGCACTATAACTTCGGCGAATCTGAAAAAATGGCCAAATCAGAATTCAAATCTCGCCTTCACCATCTCCTCACATCACTTCAAACGCCCGACAGCCCATTATACCTGGTCTTCCACGACAATAACCAAGACATCAAATACATGAAATCGAATTCCATTGAAGCGCCACTCGAAAATCTATCTTATCTCTTGCCTGACAGTGGCATACCAAAATCTGGTTTATTTGTTGTTGATACATCTGATTTGTTTATGGCCTTGTCTGGATCAAATGATGGCCAAAGGAGGGGTCTAGAGAAGACTTGTAGGATGTTGGGTGTAAATACTACATTCTTGCATAATGCAGGAAACGATGCTTATGTGAGTGACCCTCGTTTATTGCACTTGATTTCACCTAAGATATCGTCATGGAAGTATACTCTCGAAGCGATGCTACAAATGGCCCAAGGTGAAGCTGTGGATGAACAACGTGAACGGAGGTGGCCCAATCGTACGGCTCCTGGTTCAGTTCAAGTGGAGTTTAAGCCTTGGGAAGAGAATAGTGATTATGATGAGGATGACCATATTGGCCCGAACGTCCACAATACCTCCTTTGCGTGATGAATGAAAGGGATTTAAATTGAGAAAGAAAAAAATCGTTGAGATTGGGTGCAAACATACTATGATGTACTAAGTTAGTTGGTATACACAAATTACCTCAATAGCAAGCGAGAACAAGTTTCACGGATCCATAGCTTCCAAAGCGAAAATCATTTGCACTTCTTGGATTCCTTGAATTGTTCACCATTGATGGTCAGGCTCTCATCCTCATCGCCATCACCCTCATCCTCATCGTCGGAACGTTCGTCTGTGGCAACATTCGTTGTGACAGCCCTACAGAAAACATTCGGTAATTAGCAACGACATATAGGATCACCTTTACCTGTACAAGATTCGGAGCATAAGGGCAAACCAGAAGAGGTTGAGAAATTGGAGGAGGAGGAGAGGAGCAAAAACTTGGTATTTCATCCACCAGACAAGGTAGGTGCCCTCAGACCAGACCCAATGCCTAGAAGTTTTGCTAATGTTTTGCAGAATATCAGATGGAACCTGATTGAGTAAAGGTGGACGCACGGAATGAGATCATATTCCGTCCAGACGGACCAGAGGATGACCAGATTCAAATAATGACGGAAATACCTGAGAACATTTTTGACATATATTGAAAAAGAGTTTGGATAGGTACCTACGCCCAAACGCCCACAAAGAAACCAAATGCATACATCTTGGCCCGATCCCATTGGATGTAATTCAAAATCTTAGAAAATGCCAGAAATACGTCAGGAATATCCATGCTGACGAAGACAGCATTCCCAATCAATGTCAAGTTGATAAGATAGCTCCAGCTGTCAGAAGACGATGAACGGTCCAAGTGAGGTGATGAAATTTAGGTAGATGCTTGGCATACCCAATGAGCCAGAGAGTGACAAGGTGATGCGCGACAAGCTCATGATAATCTTTGCGCGGTTTTTCGAGGCGAAGAACTAAGACGATGAGTTGCTGGCACCAATAAGCTGCTTGCATGAGCTGATAGTGCTTGAGTTCAGGCAACATGTCCCAATGTGGATAGTCTTTTGAGACAATGGGGTAAGCGATAGAAACACACCAAGAAGGAATACTCACTGATCCAAAAGTATTCGGTGCGAAACCAATAAGTTGGAAGTTGAGACATGATGCGCTGAGACAAGCGTTGAGTGAGAAAACTATCTCAAGGATGTGTAAAACTGACCCATCCCCAGGCACCGAAAGCGGCAAAGTAAGTCAGGGCATAGGCCTGTTCACAGAATCTGTCCGTCTTTGCCGGGTTCCTGATACCAAAATGCCGCGCGATGGGCCGAGAAACTCGAGAGGAGAGAGATTGGCGAATTAAAGACCAGAAGACGACATAGTATGCAATAAAGACCAAGTCCCAATAAGACTTTTGGTAGCGTGGATCAGCATCTTGTGATCCAGGAACGCGTCCAGCAATGAGGAAAATGTTGGCAAAAGGGTTTGGTAGGCCTGGAGAGATCAGTGAGGCGACTAACTCCCAGTTTACATAAAGGATCGGGGGAAGGGCAAGGACTTTGAATGCAGAGGCTGGGAAGCATCAGCAGCTGGCAAAGAGCTCACATGGACGAGGCTAACCTGGCTGTACTGCCCAGCGGAGAAAGGGAGAGACATGGGCACGCTGCGGTGGCATAGTACAAAAAACAAAATAAAATCAGTCACGCGACGCAGCACTCTGTGAAATCACGTGAGGCGCTTTCTCCCTGCCAACCATGCTGCCCGTCCTCGGTCTGTTCCATGCCCTCGCCTGCCCCGACAAGCAGTGTTCCAGAAACCCGTGTCTGTACTCTCACAGGAACCAGGAAGACCTTCCCCAGCCTGTTGCTCTTGAAGTTCCTGTTTCTCTCGAGGTTCCTGTTGTCCAGGCCCAGCCGCCTAAACGTCAGATTGCCCAGTCGACTAGCCCAGCTCCCGCAAGAGAGCCTCCTCGCAAGTTGCAGCGGACAGGGAAAAACAAGAAACCAGTGGCTAGAGCTACCATCTCTCAGACCTCTGTAGGCTCGTGTGCTGCTGCTGCTGTCTGCTTTGTCTCATCCTCCTAGAATGGCGTACCTGTTCTTCGGACCAACGCTGCCCAGTCTCTCGTTCCTCTTCCCGTCAGACAGGTCGGTCCTGCTCATGTGTACTCTTGCGTCTTCTCATGCCAGCCAGACCATGCTCAAAACCCTCTACGAGCACTTTCTCGTCCTTTACCACTCCATATCATCGCTTAGTCCCAGCCTTGCCGCAGACCATGCAATTAAGCAAGAGGAAGAGGTTTACAAAAAATCCAGTAAGCTGACTTACCGAAATGTAATGCTGTGCCTTGCTTTGTCCTACGTCCAACTCATCATAATAGGCGATCATCCAATGCGTCGCTGCAATCAAACGTAGACCAGTTCCGACTTCCCTGTCCGATTCCTCCGTGGGAACAGAGGATGAATTGAAAGAACGGGCTGAAAAGGCCAAGTCGCTACAAGCTCTTGTTCTCGATCGTACACGGTTAGAGCCATTAATCATGTCTCAGAGCGACTTAGAAAATTGGGGTTATATGGTTGATATACCCCAAGGTCCAGGCGGGCATGTGTCTCATATGGAGGGGCAAGTTGTCAAATGTGAACGTTGCTCACAGCCGTTTCAAGTGTGTCAGACTGGTTCTGACACGGAATGTTTACACCACTGGGGAAAGCAGCGCACGATTAAAGCGGATGGTAAGTCTGGCCCACCCATGTTTGCTGCACCGTGTTTACTTGCACAGGCGAAAAGATCCGAGTATATACGTGCTGTGCTCGCCCTGTCAGCGAGGGTGAGGGTTGCGTTCACGGAAGACATGTCTTTTACGAACCGTCAGTGGATGACCTACATTCAAGGCACGCGTTTTCACTCTTGCAACCTTCCGAGAATTCGGATGCACTTGACATTGCCGCTATGGACTGTGAAATGGTATATACCACCGGTGGTTTTCGCGTTGCTCGCGTATCTCTTGTGGATAGCAAGGGAAAAGTAGTTTTCGATGAGCTTATTCAGATGGATGAAGGTGTTTACGTCACGTAAACTTATCATTTGTCTGTCAAGTCCTTCACCAACTCATGAGGCTGTCTGCAGTGATTACAACACTCGGTTCTCTGGGGTAACAGAAGAGAGTCATTCAAAGGCTACACTCTCACTTGCATCAATACGAAAAGCCCTCGACAATCTCATCAATCAAGAGACCATCCTGGTTGGACATGCTCTAGACAATGATTTAAAAGCGATGAGAATTGTTCATAAAAGATGTGTCGATACAGCAATCTTGTTTCCACACCAAGCGGGTCCACCGTATCGTAGGGCATTAAAAGATTTGTGAGTTTGTCGGTTCTATGTTCGTTTTTTCCTCTGAGAATTTGCCTGTGATAGAGTAAGAGAAAAGTTGGGCAAGTTGATTCAGACGGGGGATGCATCTACGGGACATTCATCTGCCGAAGACGCAGGGGCATCTCTTGACCTTGTTAGGTGGTTTATACTTAATGAGACTTGCAGCCCGAAATCAAATTCCGGGTCCAACTAGATGCCTTGTTCCATCAAGAGCACTATGGTATTATGAATACACAAGTCTAGATGGTCAGAATAATGTTATCGAAGCAACTTGAGAAGATTCCAGGACCTCAAGGATAAACCCATCATATCCATATACTGATTGGATTTGTGTCAAATGCAAGTTGACTAGAGGGAGGACTTACGACGAGTTATAGGATTAGGTAATTGCAGCCCGTCTTCGTCGTCTGTCCTGTTGAGATGCATGGAAGGGGGCGGTTCTTTGGGACTGAGGAAATGGCTGATGGTTTCGAAGCGGTCGTAAAATCGTTTGTGAGGAGGCGCGTCTGGAAGAGGTAGCTCAGATGACCATGACGGGGCCAGAGTGACAGTAAACGTACTATCTTCGTCGTCTTCTGGTGTGCCTTCGATTTCCCAGTTACAACGTTTGTATCGTTGAAAGAGAGGTGATCCAGGCTGTTTGATGTGAAGACTCGAGCGGAAGGCGAGAACAGACGGAGCATACGATGTTTGTGTGTACTATGATCTTTTTGACAGTGTGTGTACTTCCAGAAATAAAAAAGTCTAGTCCATGTTGAAAGTAGTTGTAGAAATCTGCCAAGTGGTCGGATGAGGATAAGATAAGATGGAGGACTGTCTACATACAGTCAGATTCGGCAGTGAGATGGTGGTTAGTGGAGTGGATTGTCATGCGTTCGTCTTCTTTGTAGTGGATTCTAAGAGGAGGACCGAGATCGAGAGTGAGATCTTGAGCAGTTGTAGTGTGCAGCTTGATGTGAAGAGATCTAGATTTGGATGGATAGAAGTGCAGGCATATGCCATCGTGTCCCTGACATTTATGAACACGAAAGAGAGTAAAAAAGAAGAGAAGGCTTCACCTTGATGACAGCACGTTCAATGTCTCCATGCATCACAGGACACTCGATGACTTCGCCCAAGGGATCGTGAGGATCTTTTTGCAGAATCAGAATCTTCTTGACCTCCTGTAACCTGTCCTCGCTCTGTCCTGTTGCAGCCTCGATGTCGTCATCAAAACCAAACCACAGGCCGGGGTACCTCAGATCATTGTCCCCATTTCCAGATGGATAGGTAGGACCAAAAGTTTTGCTGACGCCTAATCGGTGCAGGACGCGGTCTGGGGAGCTGAGGATGGCATCCTTGTACTTGAGGATGAGAGGAGGGCTGGAGGTTCGGAGGTCGTGGACACGGATAGTGTGGAGGCGTTGGTGCGTTCCAGAGAAAAGGAGGGAGATGTGGGGACGAAGATGAAGGAGGATGGGAGGAGGAGGGGCAGCTGAGTGACAGTCGTAAGTGATGTCGATCTGGGGAAAGTACTGTTGCATTCTGCGGAGAGTGTCGAGGACATTCCAGAGGGATGCACCTGGTTAGTCCTGTGTGTCAGTAAATTTATTTTTTTGCTGTTCGATATATATTTTATCCACCAATTTCAAACAGCCCGAGTCCAATGCCTGGGCGGATGTCATGCTCAAGCGTCGAGTGCATAGTTGCCAAATGCGGAAACTCCTCATGGCAGATGCTCGTCAGCGAACAATCATCAAGGTAATCCCTCCCCTCATCTGCGTCCACCTCCCCCCCTTATTCCCATACCCAGGTCTTCAGGAAGTACTCCAATGCACTCGGCCCAGATGCACTCTCTTTCATCGAGGATATCCTCACAGAACATCAAATCTTACAAGATGACCTTGAATCTAGCGTAGAAACTCTCGCGAGAGAGTACAACAGCCAAGATGGTAAGACTCGTCTCTCATCCATTTTTATCAAAAATCAACTTTCTAGTGTTCCAAAGATGCCACCACCAAAGTCTCGGTTGACATCCTCCAAAGGGTATATACCAATCTGCAAGACCAAGACGACGACGACGACATCAACGGTCACGGTGCAGTCCTTAACGATGGTCTCAACCCGGAAACTCATCTATGGTTCATTGATTCATACGAGATGCCCAGGTGGCATTGGTCAAGTGAGAGAGGTACATTCGAGCGGTGTGCCCTTTCCAGGTTTTCATCGTTCAATAACGAGTTAACTATTTTCAGTGCTCCTACTAAACAGTCAATTTCCTCTTCTCCGGAATCCAGAATAACTGCCATCAGAGACAGACTGGATATCATCCGGCAGTGTATTCTGCGCAACGAGCACTTTGCTCCCTCCACGATTCCCTCGAGAGACCGGCAGAATCTGCTCACCTTAAAGTCCACAAAACACCTTCTTGGAAGACCCGGCCTCAAGTTTTTGCTGCTAGGAATGTTGTCCCATAATAAAGAGGGGAAGATGTGCTTGGAGGATGCGGATGGAAGCGTAGTATTGGATTATTCTACTTTGGTGCGTCTTTCCACTTGTATGGAGACTGCCCTGCTGATTCCCCGTTTGTAGGGTGAGCCCGGAGAGGGACTATACACAGAGGGTTGCTTCGCCCTTATTGAAGGCGAGTATACAGAGGATGCCACCTTGAAAGTTATTGCGATTGGCCAACCTCCTTCGGAACCCCGTGCAACGGCCAGGCAAGTTGTCAGAGCCTCACCATCTTGTCTTGCTCCTCATATTTTGCAGGTCAATATATGGTCATATAGATTTCCTCGGTAAAGGAGCAACGTCCTTATTGCAGGATGTGAGTTTGATGCCTTCGATCACTAGGTCAGAATCTCATGGGCAACCTAGGCACATCTAGCAGTCAGAGTTCGGGAAGAATTGCAGGATACTCATTTCTTTTTCCTCTCTGACGTTCATTTGGACGTCCCGGATACGCTCAGAAATCTGCAAAGAATGTTTGACAATTGTATCGAGAGCGATTTCATACCCAAAGTTATCGTCTTCTGTGGCAACTTCTCCAGCAAGTCGATATCGCGAGGAAGTGGCCGAGACATACAAAGGTATGAAGGTGCGTTTCTCCCTGCTTTTTTGATTATCCAGTTCCTGACATGAATATAGACGGCTTTGGTGCGCTGGCGGATCTCATACTACAATACCCACCAATTACGCAGACAGCGCACTTTGTACTCGTTCCTGGACCACATGACTTGACGCTCAATTCAATACTTCCACGGCGACCAATTATGTCAAGCTTTACAAGTAAATTGAAGAACAAAATACCCAAAATCCATTTTGCGTCGAATCCATGTCGGATCAAGTTTTTTGATCAGGAAATCGTGATATTCAGAGAGGACTTGATGTCCAAGATCTTGCGCAATACGGTTGGCGCAAAACTTGACATCTCGAGTTCGGATTTGAAGCGATATGTATGTGGCTTAATACATTTCCAGTTCTTCTCTGATGGCCTCGTTGTAGTTTGTGCAGACAATACTTGATCAGATGCACCTTAGTCCTCTCGCTCTGAACATCCAACCTGTGTTGGCTGATTATGACCACACTCTGAGATTATACCCTTTACCAACGACCGTTAGTCAAGTGCTGCTTTTGTTGCGGAAGAATGGAGACTGATATCATTGTCAGCTCGTGTTAGCAGACAAATACCACCGGTATAAGCTAACCTACATGGGCTGCCATGTTTTCAACCCTGGCACGTTCTCAAGCAATACTCCTGTATTCTGGATGTACAAACCTGCAGAACTCAATTCGGAAGAGTGGTGAGTCTAATTCAACTATACAAAGGCAGATTTGGTGATATGCTGAAGTGTCCTTGACATTCCGACTGATGATTGACCAACAATTGGAGTGAGGGCACAAATAGGTTTGAAAAATAGTTGAGCTGAGTATTGATAAGTTTTGATACATAATATTCTCCAATGATGAGCAAACTAGTAATACTTAAGGTCTCTAGATAGTTACTCAATTGAATGTCCTTGGTGGATCAAGGGCCTTACTGCCACTGCTCTCTCATGCAACACACTCGGTAGACACACAATGGTTGAGGACAGCTATGAAGCTCTATGAACTCAGCAAGTCGCTGACTTGCTATTCAGATCGTTGATCCACATCATCTGTTTCAGTAATAGCCACCGTAATGAAATTATTCTTCCTCCACACGAGGTCTGAAATAATGAGCCATAAATCAAATTAATGCTATGGCAAGTTCTGAGGTCCATTGTAAATGCTGTGTAAGATGTGCGACCGAGAGTATTCGATCCAAATCTGACATCACAGAAAATAGGTGTACTGGCCTGTTTCTCTCAGGTGGCTCAGATGCAGAATTAATAAATACAGGACTATGGAAATACAGGGATGAATTGGGTTGGTACTGTATATTTATAAGAGGAGCTTTATGTTAGCTAGGCTATCCGCTGTCCAAAGCATAATGCCTTCCAACCTATCTGCTGTCACGTCTCGGGTTGTAGCTTGTTTAGTCTCTATACTTCGTTCCGACTTCGTGTGAGGGCTTCAGTCCACTCCAACATGTTTGAATAGGGATTTCTATGGCCTGAACTTTGTGATACCAAGGATCATGATCCCATCAGTGGAATGATTCCGAACTCGGAAAATGATCGCTTGACGGTCTTAGTGCAATGATGGGAGAACACGTCCTAAAGTTGCCCTGTTCTTACCCTTGTCCCATACTCCATCTTCATCCGCTCTCTGTCCCCCGTATATCTCATTATCAATCTACATGCGCTTGTGCCTTTGACGGGCACATATCATTGAGTCGTATGTTCCTTTTTCATTCATAACGCTTCCTGCCTGATGCCTGTGCTGCGTTTCATTTTTTCTATACTTTCCTTCAAGCACCTCAATGTCTCAATGGAACATTAACGATTTCTTCTATACGCTCATCTATATTTTTCTCATCGGAAATCCGACAACTTTTTGGTCGAGGACGCTTATTTGGTTTACTCGGACCATCACAGTCTCTCTCCTCCTTCGGACATACATCGCACCATGGCTTCTTGCTTTGACATCCAAGCACATTCGCATACGCAGCATCAGCTTGAGGTCTATTAAGGGTCTCTACTTTAGAGGAGGGCGGTGGACATGTAGAGCCGAGAGAATAGGATATGTCTTTGGAAAGGTACAAGGCCGCAAACGATTGACGATCCGTATAGATGGGCTCAAAATTGAGATGAACAAAGCGCTGAAGGAGACAAAAAATAAGAGACGGACGCATACGCGGAATTTGACTTTGGCAGATCTGGATCCTTCCCCGTTGGCAGGCTATTTATGGCGTGCATTTACCAAGGTCGCTCTAGCTCTTGAACCTTGGTTGAGGCCTCTGTTCCGAAATACTGTTGTCGCATGTCTTCGTATTGGTATCCAATTGATACGTGCTGTTACACAAGCTCTGTCATTCGAATTACATTCCACGATGTTCACTCTTGCGGAGATCCCAGGCACTCAAGTGGTTGCGGATGAAATCAATCTGCATGCAGAATTAGACTTGGTTCAAGTGGAAAGTTTAGCAGAAGACCCCTATCTTGGTAGTGGTGTTCGATGTGCGATGGAGAAGAAGGATGCTGCACCGTCGTCTTGGACTTTTTCGGGGATGGCAGGGTGGAAGAAGAAAATGTCAGATGGATTGAAGAGGGCACTGGATAGGGCTTGGGGAACGATGCATGGAACTGTTAGGGCTTCATTCAAGCTGAATGATATCGTTGGTACGACAACGAGGCACGGGCAATCCGGTGGGTCTTTCGCTGCTTTACTAAACAGTTTCGTCATTGATTGTTCGTGCAGGACATGAGAGTACCAAGTCTTTCCTTCGATTGCCGGGACTAGTTGTCTTAGATGGACGACTGAACTTTTCCCCACAAACGGCAACTATTGATGCTAATAGCATATCATTAGGGCTGAAAATTGATGAAATTGCTATAGGAGTGGATCTCCTGAATGATATTTTTCGTATAATTGTGCCTCCGAAGCAAACTTCCGCGTCCAGTGCATTGGCATCTACGACACCGTTGCCGGCTGCCCCCATCTCACATCAGTCTCTGACCGAAGTTGTTCCGCAACTACCTCAGAAACGCTCTAGATCGTCTACTCTTTTTTCTGCCGGGTTTCTTCCAATGTCACCCACTGTTGCATTTGGTTCGTTAGAAGCGAGATTGCTGCCTTCGAAAGCAAGTGCTACACCGTTTCTGAGAGCCTTTTCTGTGAGTGTTCAGGGCATTTAAGGACAGCAGGTTGTTGAATATGCTTTCAGTCGTCTATTTCATCCACTGGAAAGCTTATTTCTCAGCCTCATCGCAAACTGAAGGATCAACGCTATAAGGTATGTGGATGATTATGTTTTCATTGCCTGTTGTCCTGATTGTTTTCAATCAGTCTATTCTTTCTACAGTCAACAGAGTCACTCTCCAAGTTACTTCTGTATATTTAACATTTTCCTCTACGACATCACATTCGATCTATTACAGGACTGCTATCAAGGATATTCATGTTGATTCCTACCCAAGTAGCACTTATACGGATTCTCTTCATACTCAATGGCTTGGTCAAG
>Ga0154005_100193_pt1 | contig 31610 bp, 36 predicted proteins | sample TSFL089MetaG_FD_104698 | JGI IMG/M metagenome (GOLD analysis project Ga0154005, IMG submission 104698) | Attine ant fungus gardens microbial communities from Florida, USA - TSFL089 MetaG | ecosystem: Host-associated > Fungi > Mycelium > Unclassified | place: USA: Florida, Lake Talquin State...
GGTTAACTGTGACAACACAGACGTGAATGGAATTATGAGGAAGGAGATGACATATTTGGACTCACGAAATATAAATAGGGACAAGGGGAGATTAATGAGGTGGGCTCGTTCGGAAATTGGAGATCTGGGCTCGAATATCACCTCGTGCTAGTCAGTGTAAATTAGGACTTGCTACAAAAAGGACTGCTCGATCTGGGCCAAGAAGATGTCGTGGACGAGGGGATCTCCTCAAATGATTGAAAGCTTGTCGGTGTACCAGGAACTGTAACATGATTCAGGCTCCACATGCTACTATGAATTGCTCTGCTATTATCATCTAGAAGAAACTGCAACGGAGCCACTGACTGGCGCTGAGCTGCAGATGTGCCAACATCATCATTGATCTCAGTTGCAGTATGATCTTTGGTGGCGACAGAATATATGGGTGGATGTTCCCATAATGTGATCAAGAATTCCAATCCACGGAATGAAACATCGTCGTCGGCATCACTATCGACAGATTTCTCCGTAGAATGATCCGGGAACTTTGTCATCTGGAGTTTCCAGTTTGGATGTATCTGGAGAATCGAGAGCCATAAAAGGACAGTGAGCTGTTGACAGACTGATTTAATGGTTGTAATGGGGCTGTCACAGAACTGCCAGCAAGTGTCAACCAGAGAGGAGGCAGAGGTGGGACCTGAGGTTTTGAAGGAGGTCCGGCAGTTACCACCGCCCCTCGGTCTCTGAATCCAGTTCCCAGTGACGACTGACTCTGTTGACAGGAACTCGGGTACTGGACTCTCTTGTATTCAAGTGTTCGGCTAGCATGGCCGTAGTGAAAGAATTGTCAGAGGAGACATTTGAGGGGCCTTCGACTTCGAGGTCATCCTTTGATCTTGCACACTGCCGCCGAGCAGCGGCAGGTAGTCTGAGTCTACCTCTCCTTCTACTTCATTGACCTTTGATGTAGTTGTTGGTCTTTGCAGCAGTGAAGGGAACCGCCATCCAACTGTGGGGAAACCAAACAACACGAAATTTCTGGTTAGAGATCCTTTAAAGAAAGGTGTAGATATTTCTGCTCCTGAGTGTGATGAGAACGACAGGCACAACCAAGTATGATCTTATTTTGTGCTGCCGAGTAGCTAAGATTCAACTCACATCGGCGTCCATTACCGTTGGAAAAGTCTAAATCTTGCTTCACCCTTCTATGGTGCCAATGTCCTGCCGTAGGCTTGTCAACCCAGAAGAGCCGATACTGTAGTTCAATGAGCTAGAAAATTTAGCCTCACAATCAACAAATGGATATGCCATGGAGCTGCAAGTCACCAGACTATAGCTCTGTGTATGACATGATGCTTAGGAGAAGATATATTGGTAGTTGACAATGTGGAGCATGGAATTATGAAAATTTTAGTATTCAAAAGTATATAAAACTAAATTGATTTTGACCAAAAAGGTGTCTTATACTAAGAAGTTCCCAAACCTTCAGTCGGCGAGATGGCTGAGTTGGAGCATGAGACTTGAACGCAGAATGTCACGTGGTGACAAATGCGATTAGGTTGGACGTTCGAACCTCATCTTGACCACTAATGTTGCCTTCTCAAAGGCATGATGAATCAAGCACAAATTGTGCAAAGAGGTAAAAAAAAAAACTCAGTTCAGCAGCTGTGGAAATAATTCCACAGCTCTGAATTGTTTTTGGTCATGTTAAAAAGATTTCACACCCATTCTCTTCGGTCATATTTTGCATGGTCTGCCAAGAGCAAGTAAATTTTTGGCGATGTTCGAAGAGGATAAGAAGGTAACCTCGACTCACATTCAGATTATCGTTCCCGCTCTTCTTCTAGTTCGTCTCTTCGAAATTCCGGTGCTCAAGTACAACTTCAAAGCTCCTGAACTCTCAGTCAAGCTCAGAATGGAGAGACACATGCTCATTTGCGGAATTTCCCCAGCAGCACCATCATATAGCATTTCAGAAAATGGCCTTCTGCCCTTGTGTGTGTTATCCCAATGGATCAGTCAGTGGCTGTCACTTGTTCAGATGCCTATTTTGACCGCGGTCCTGTGTCAGAGCATGAATCTCATCATTACTTCGTCACTAGCATTCTGCCTCTCCACTGTTACTCATTTCACTATAGTTACTTTTGATCTTCATTCTTGCTTTAATATTCATGTGATGCTCATATTTAAATTTACACTCCCACCAGGACCCAGCCTTCGATACTCAGTTCTAGGTGATTCGAGTGTAACTACCTCGCTAAGGTCTTGCCGCATCTTACAATCACTCTATCTACCATGCAGTTTTTTGGTGTTGTCAGCCCCATGTCATGGCGTTGTCCTCTTCCAATAGCTACATAGTAAAAAATCCTCATGAGGTTCCTCACAGACCAGAATGTAATACAGGACTCGCAAATGATCAGACTGATCATATTGGTGTGTTTATCTCGAACCACCTGGGAAATAATGTCCTAATGAAGATACTGCAGGTCCTGGAATGCATTCAAATTGGGACAGCCACAACCAGGGGTAGGGGATAAAGGTAACTATCAGTCTACCTTTGACTCTGGGTGGGATGTATACACAGCCAAATGAGGGATCTAGATAAAAATGACAATGTTAGCCCAATCACAAAGAGGAATCAATAGATCAAAAATGATCGTTAACGATCCATTGTCCGATCCATGGCATGCATTGTTATAGATAGATATATACTACAAGTTCCTAATGGTCTGTGGATGTAGGGTAACATCATCGAAAATAACCCATACAAGAACGTAAAAAACTACCATGGAAGGGGGGGGGGCCTGGGAACAACGGCAACAGAGAAAAAAAAAAAAGACCAGACAACTAACGAGAGAAAGCAATAGTACACATGAGCACACACACACACACAAACGCGAGCATGAAGAAGCATGGGGGCAATTCATGGATTAATCGATTTTGAATTCAAAAATGAAAAGATTCGAAAAGAAATACAAAAAGAAAAACCACGTTCAGTAATCTGTAATCAATGTATAAAGAAAAAGGAAAAAAGAAAAAACCACAGAATCATTTCCTGGTCATCGAGGAGACTGAATAGTTGAACCAAAAAAAAAACGTAATTCACCGCCTCCAATTTGCAGTATTCCATCCAGGTGTTTGAATTTGCAAGGTCTGGGAAGGCGATGATATTTGATGAGGTGTAGGATCAGGCGTTCTCTCTTCCGACATAAACGTATTTTGTCCAGGTTGATGACAAGAACTTTCCTGTGCCGCCGCGGCCGCGGCCAATATCTGACTGTAGTCACTGTTGTGACCACGTCCTACTGCGACTCGGGTAGCAGTACCACTAACAGGTCCACCACCACTTCCGTTTGGGGGTTGGGATGAGGAGGACGCTCCATTTCCTTGTAATACATCAGAGGAAACTTGAACTTCTGGGAAGAATGGGTAGAATAAATTTGGTGGCATGTCAACAAGACGTTTATGAGGTGGTGTTGCAGCCCCAGGAGCACTAGTTGATCCGACGTGGTTGTTCGTTCCTGATGGTCCCGCAGAACCATTCAACGATCCTCGAATGACACCATACCCTCCCGTCGCAGCATTAGGGCCAGCAATACTCCCATGTCCATAAACAGTGGTAATAGTATTCGGTACCGGTGAAGAAATTGTAGGGGTGGCACCTGCACCACCGATGACAGCGAGATTTGCCTTTGGTCTAGGTGAACTTAATCCTTCTTCATCCCACTCTGGTTCAGGGATCAACACAGGATGAGATGAAGGCCCTATAGTATGCAAATCGACATTCATAACACGTTCGACTAGGCGTGCAATGAGCGGATGACCACCGGCGACATCTTTGCGTTCCCAACGCCATCGGAAACGTGGAATCATGTCGAGTGCCATCCAAAGATCTTCAAGCGCAGTCTGATGAGGCAAAACTTCGCATTGGGACATGTGTCCAAAGAGAATGACCATGGCAGCTATGTGTAAGGGAATAGGAGAGGTGAAGAAGGCGATATCTGGAAATCGGATGAGTTGATTGTGAATGACGATGACATTGTGGGAAGTAATGATAGCTAGAGTGAATCAATATCAGTGACAAAGTGTGCATTCAGGGATCAGTAGCGTACCATCCACAAGTGCCTGATGTCTGCTGGGATAGTTCAACTCTTTTGAACTAAATAGGGCCCTCAACAAGAGGATTCTGGCAATTCCAAGTTTCAACAATGTTAAACCCTCATCCTCTGTAATGCCTTGGACCAACTTGACTTTTCTGTCCAAGAGCCAGTCCTTGCTCCCACTAAAGTAATATTTGTATTTGTCGGGCAGATGATTCCTAAACTCGATCAAACTCTTGACAATCCTGGTGGCATTACGCATCACCGTGTCGCCAGCCTGTTTCTTAGGGGTGTACAAGGAATTGATGATGTCAGCTTGGATTTCAGCAACAGGGTGAGATAATTCGAAATGTTCGGAGAAATCGTCGTCCAAGGCTGGGTGGCGCTTACTGGCTTTCGAGCGAGAGGGACGAGGGGTGTCGGTATCACTTGGAGCTATGGCGAGAGGACGACCAAGAAGGATAGAAGTACCACGGTCGTGGACGAGGACTATACCCCAGAGACGAATGCGGAGTTGACATTCCTCTTCGCTAAAAAGGGGAATTTGAGGGAGGTGGGCACCTTGGGGAGAGGGAACGTATTGGGTGGAAGGGTCATGGTGGAGGCCGAGTTCGATAGAAAGGCGAACAAGGCTTCCGACAAGACGCCACAAAGTTCTTCCCTGACGCTGAAAAATAAAGTGAGTTGGTAAGCGGCAGAGGAAAAGAATGAAGTACCTCGGTATAGAGGTACCAATGTAGGAGAATGAGTGCTTGGAGACTAGAGACGGAGACACGAAGATCGGGTTTCACGGCCAAGGCTCTCTCAAAGAACTCATCGTGGGAAGGCCAATCAGAAGGCATGAGGTCTTTAGAGACGGGAGAGATGGACTTGTTGATGTCTGCCTTGTTTTCAATATTGACGGTGCGATGATTGAGTTCACTGAGAGTGCCGAGGGCCAAGACGAGATAGACGCCGCAGATATGACCGGGATCGTGAACAGGTGCGCACTGGTCATAAAGGCCGGCAACGATGGAGTCGAATTCTTTGCGGGAGTAGATAGGCCGGTGGATGTTGAGTCTCTTGAAGTAGACATCGGCGATGACTTTGAACATGGCTCTGTCCTTGGGTAGCCAGACGACGATGCTGGAAGGGGAGAAACTGGAAGGAGAACAGGGGGCAAAGGCGAGGGTGGTGGCGATAGCGCCGTTGCGAGGAATAGTGAGAGGGAGCCAAGAGGAGGGATTGCGAGGTTTGATGGACTCGTGGCAGGAACGATCGCGACCGGAAGTAAGGCCGTTGTAGTCGACTGCGAGATCTTCTCTGTCGCTGGCTATTTGGAGTCTGAGATCGCTGACGGTGCTTGGAGAGACGCCAAAGTTAGCTGCGAGTTTCTCAGCATCGGACATGTCATTGCCATTGGGGTCGGTGCCCTTGGCTGCTAGGAGACGGGAGCTAGGGAGGGGAGGGGGGGGATAGGGAGCTGGGGGAGGATGGAAGGGCGGGTAGAGAGGAGGGCCTGGGATGTGAGGGAGGGGAGGATAGGCAGAGTAGTGTATGACGGGTGGCGGATAGGGGGGGATGATGTGGGGGCCGGGGTACGGGACGGGATACGGCTTTGGCGGGCCGTGGTCGAGCTGGAAGGATCGTGGGGAGTCGTCGTGGACCTGGAAGTCGGGAGAGAGATTGGCAGCAGAAACAGAGGCAGCATCGATGCCTTGCCGGGCCAAATATTCCTCAATACGATTCATGTCAAAGTCTGGAATATGAGCCTTGAGCAGAGCCTCGCACTGGGCCAGGAGCTGTTCCATGCGTATGCTGAGGCCCCGCGGCGTCAGACGCTGTCTGTGGCGGTCTTCCTGGTTGCAGACAGTGCCAGCCGTTGCACAGGCAGTACATCTGGGATGTTTCGAGTCGCACTGCCAGGCTGTAAGCTTGGTAAAAGAAACTGGAACTTGCCGTCGGCACTTGCCTTGATTTTCTTGCTCCTGCATCGAGCACACGCCTCGTGCGACCGACGTAGCCGACGAGGTTCTGCACTTCCTGCCTCGTCCTCTGCCTTTCGCCGCCGTTTCGACACTGTCACCACACCCTGTGGCGCTTGCTGACCAACGAGCGCCTCCTCAGGGATCTCGAGTCCGGATGGGAGCGATGGGGGCGCATTTGCCGTGTTCTGTCCGCCGAGGACACTGGGAAGCATGGCTGCGGGGGATCACAAGAATGAGGGGTTGCTCAACGTTGCAGACGACGAGCAAAGTGTAATGTGTGGTTGTGTTTATTATGTGGCCCATATGCCAGAAATAGCTATCTTCCCAACAATATCATGTACCACCGCAACGATTCGATGTACACGCTCGACACCGTCGACGGCGCTGACCGGACACCTCTGCATGCACATAATCAGATATCCTACGGAACAACTCCCACAGCATCCCCGAGAAAACTCGTCTTCCATGCCACGCTCAAGATGGCCTGCATCTTCCTCATCAGCACCCTTTTGCTCGGAGGAACGCTCTGGCTTGCTCTGCCCACCCTCGATGCGTGCGTCGTAAAACACTTCCCAGGTTTCTACTGTTGCTGACATCGTCACTCGTAGCGCAGATCGCCCATTGCTTCGCATTCCAAAGTCCTTTGCCCAGCTCCAGGATCTCAACGGTCTTTTGAAAAAGTACCGCGATATCTATCCCTACCGCATCATCGTCTGCTATGTAATTACCTACCTCTTGTCCGTGCTTTTCATCTCTGTCCATTTCCATGCTGACCCGCGGCCTCCCTCAGTCTCCAGGCATTTTCTCTACCCGGATCCATGTACCTGTCCATTCTTGGTGGTGCTGTCTGGGGAGTCGCCCGGGCACTCCCTCTTGCATGCTGCTGTGTTGCAACAGGGGCCTCCCTTTGTTATCTCATCTCAGCTGCCCTCGGCCCAGCGCTCCTCACTCTGCCGAAATGGAAAGCTGTTTTAGATAAATGGGCCGACAAGATAAGCGCCAACAAGGAAAACATGCTTTCCTTTCTCATCATCCTCCGCATCGCGCCGCTGCCGCCCCACTGGGTGGTGAACGTCGTGTGTCCCCACGTTGGCATCCGCCTTGTCCCCTTCTGGATGAGCACATTTCTCGGCATCCTCGGGGTCACGGTGATCCATACCACCATCGGGGGTGGGCTGGATGACATGACCAGTGCCGAGGACTTTCATCTGATCAGCTGGAAGAATTTTTTTGGACTTGGTGCCGTGGCAGTTGGGGTCATGATTCCCGTTGGACTGCGGTATTGGTTTCGGGCGGAAGAAGAGGTGGTTGAAGAGTATGTGGCCGAGTGCGGCGACGAGGAGGAAGGAGTGGCTGGCAAGGACTACGACGACGAGGACGACGGGGATATAATACTGGAAGCAGGACCCTCAATAGCTAATAGACATGTAAAATAGAATAGATGCCGGAAAGCCCGGCTCGGCGGAGATCCCGGGTTTGTTTAGTCCAAGCAAACATCGAGTCGCTCTGGTTCAGCCACAGCCCTCGCTTCCCTTCCCTCCCACCACCATCCCCAAAATCCCACTGCCTAGTCTGCTCGCTGTCGCCCCCGTCCTGCTCCTATTGTCGTTCTAAACGCTTCGGATAATGTCCGATCGTTTCTCCCAATACCCCTCCATGATTCCCACGTTCAATAATCCCAACATGCTCCAGCAGTCTCAGCAGCAGCCACAACAGCAACCAACACAGCAGCCACAGCAGGGCCAACTGGGCCAGCAGCAGCAGCAGCAGCCGCAACACCAACAGCCAGGCCAGCAGCTCCAGCCCCAGCAGGACGGTCATCCCAACTTTGGCGACCAGACCCGGATGTGGCAGCCCCAGGTGCAGTACAGACCACGCAGCGGCATGGACATCGCACCGCCGGGTCAGCAGCAGACCCCTCAGGTGCGTTTTTTTTTTCTGGCTCTTCTCCCGCGGGTTTCCGTGGGCCTCGTTCGCCTTAGTGATTCCTTTCTCCGCCAGATGCTCAGGACTCGTCTCAATCCGCAGAATCAGCAGCTCGGCCAGCAGAACCAGCAACAACCCCAGTTATTCTCTCTCCCCATGAACCCTCCCATGGGCGCTCCAACAGCCCTCGCCAACCAGCCTCAGCAGCAGCCTCAGCCCTTCCCTGACTCTGGTCCAAACCCGTCCGTCCAGCAGCCACACATTCCTTTTCCTAATATGGCTCCGGGTCTTAATGCGGCCCAACGTCTCGGCATGCAGAATTCAGGTCCCGTGAACAGGCAACTCGAACTCATGCTCGCCCAGCAGACCCACAACGGCGGTCTGTTCAACGCTGCCAAGAATCAGCAGGCTCAGCAGCAACAGCAGCAGCAACCACAGCAACAGCGCGACCAGCAGCAGCAGTCGCAGCAACAGCTTCAACCCCCTGCCATCAATCACCCTAATGCTGACATATTCTCCTCTCCCGCGCTTTCGGGCGAGGCCCTTAGGCGCCCTTCACCTTCCCACCCCCCTAATCTCTCTTCCCAAATTCAAGACCCCATGCAGGGCGCTGGTCCTCAGCAGCTTCCTGGCGTTCATATCCCCGGCGCCCAAGGAATGCCTATCCGACGTACCATGATCTCAATGAACATCCAAGATATCAATGAGCGAATCAGAGCTGCTCGACAGGCGATTGCAAACCACGAAAATGACATCCGTCAACTCATGAATTCGATGCAGGTTTCTCCCTCTCATGAGCTCACCGCCAAAGCTCGCAATCTCCAAATGGAAATCAAGGCTAAACAGGAGTTCGTGACTCGTTTGCTCCAACAACAGCAACTTGTCATGAGTAATCCTGGCATGTGAGTTTGTAACAGTTGCTGAAATCGTATCGATGACTTCATCTTCAAGTGTCGCTAGGACGAATGGCATGTCCCGTGTCGTGCCAAACATGGGTGTTGGTCAGAATCCTTGGGCTCCCCCGGCCAACCAGTTCGGTCCAAATGGGAATATCCGTCCATCTCAGAATGGTCAGACGTCCATAATGGGACTAAACGGCATGCAACCGAACCCCTCTATTCAAGCCCCTGCCAACACTAGTGGACTCATGGGTGTGCCTAGACTCGGTCCACCGTCAAATCCATCACCCCAACAACTTGGAAGCCCGTTTGGCGGTGTCCAGATGAATGTGGGTGCTAATAAACCCCCATTTATGATGGGTGGGCCCAACATACCAGGTGTTTCCGCTGCCGTTATGCGAGCTGGTGGCATCGGATACCCTGTTCCGTTGGAAAAAGCAAGGTTTGATATGATGCTCCCTGGGTTTTTGCAGAAGAGAAATATCAAGGTTGACCCGGATCTGTTGACGGTCAACGATCAGCCAATAGATCTCGCTCGTCTTCATGAACTTGTTATGTTGGAAGGAGGGTATGTAAAGGTGAGTAGTAGCGCAGCTGTCTGCGTTCACACTCTGATGGAGTTTTGTCAGGTGAATGAAAAAGAGACATGGAATATAATTGGTGGAAGGATGGGTTTTGTGAATCTTCCTGGATCAGATCGCGAGCCGCCTAAATCGGGACCTGTTGTCGCTCAACTGATTGCCCGCATCTACGGTGAATATCTCTTCGACTTGGAACAAGTTTATGTTCGTAGTTGGATCGCAAGCGGCTCCGCGACGAGAGGTGGTGGTACCATGGGCAATGGAAACCCTGCTTCTGGGTCCGTTGGCACTGGAGATCTGGGTGGAACGGGGCTACCCAACGGATTTGGAACTTTAGCCGCCAGTCAACTTCAACGAAGGGGGCCCATGTTGATGCAATATGCCAACTTGAGTGCGGTTGAACTTCGTCAAAGGAATCTTCCAGAAAATATTATCACAGTCGTGGAACAATATCGACCGCAGCTTCAACAAATGGCGATAGAGTCTAAGAGGTTTTCCCAGCAGGTGCGCATGAATGTCAGGAATGCACCTGGAATGGTTGCAGGTCCTACATCTGGGTTGCTGCAAGTTGATGCTAACGGGATGCAGCAGCATCCTAATCAAGGACCATCCAACGCTGGTGCTGCCGGTCTGGGTCCTGGTCTCAACCCGATGATGAGCGATCACCAACCAGGAAGTGTTGGTGTTGGTGTTGGTGGTATTGGTATGGGCGTCAATGGAGGATCGAGTTCTATACAGGCACAGCAAATAATGAGGCAGCAGATGATGATGAAGCAGCAGATGCTAAACGCTGCTGTTCCTGGGGATGGCAAGATTTTGCCAAATGGGGCGGTGGATATCGTGAATCGGTTGAGAGAGGAATTAAGGAAGGGTAAGTCGCGAGTTTGTCTGATAGGGGAAGGTTGTGTTGACAAGAGTTTCTTTTTTGTAGGTCCTTCAATGATGCGTCTCTTACAGGCGAATGTGGAAGTGCCGTTCGAACGACAGGCTGACTTTAAGCAGCTGATGTTAACCATGGGACGGTCAGTGGGTGAGCTGAACGAAAAGGTGTATATGATATGTACATTATTGCCGAGCGTGACACAGCGGGCGATTCATCTTGTAAATCCGTCCCATTTCTCCAGAGAATCTACAAGACTCACCATTTAAATAGGTCCAGATTTTTCAATTGCAAAGACATATGATGATGACTGGTCAACCACGATATATCATGCCTTTTGAAAATTTACAAGGCATAGCGGGGGAGGTACAGAAGATTTTGAGCATGCTCTCACAGCAAGAAGCATTGATGGCAGCCAAGGCGCAACAGTCGCACCGGATGCAAGGACAGGCTCAGGCGGCAGCCCAACAACAACCAGGGCAACCACAGCTTCTTCAACAATCTCCTCATCCTTCCCAAGTTCCAGGACAGTTGACCCACCCGCACCCTAATGGTCCCCATCCTTCTACAATGCAGGTCAATGGATCGGCACAGTCACCCCCGAATATGATGCAACATCCTTCACAACCGCTACCTCAACCATCTCAACCTCCGACCATGGCGATGCCTCTTCAGCCTGGCTATTCGACGCAATCAGCGCCGTCACCTTCACATAGAGCAGTTTCCATCAATCTTCAACCGCCTCCTACAAAAAGGAAGCCCGTGAATGCGCATACGCCTTCGAATGCAGCGCCTTCACCTGCTGGAGTTTCGACGCCTGCACCTGCGAATGCACCTACACCGAATCCTGCGACAACTTCCACCTCATCTTCGGCAGTGCCTAAATCACCCAAGGTGAAAGCGAAGTCGAAGCAAGTAAGACGTAAGGTTTCGACAGCGCCTATACCACAAAATCAGAATGCAAACGCCAACGCGTCTGGGGGCTCTTCCCATCTCACTCCTAATTTACCTTCAGTACCCACTGCTCCCTCTGTACCACAGGCAACTCAGGCGCCCGAACCTCTACAACAGCAGGGGTCGTCAGGAGTAAATGGGAACATGAAGAGGGCAAGGGAGGAGGATGGTGGTTCTGGGAGCAATGTTGCGCCGAGTCCCCTTGGAGATTCCAGTGTGGTTATGGATCAGCCCTCGCCGCCAAAACGTGCTAAAATGGAGTGGGATGGTCCACCATCTGAAGAGATGCAGCAGAGGAAGGCGATGATTGAGGATGTTCAAACCGAGGAAGACGCAACCCAGTTCCTTGCACGGATGTCTGAGTTGTTTAAGATGGCCGGAAGTGATTCACAGCAGGCCTCTGATTTTACGGATTTTACAACTGAGATATTGAAAGGAGTCAACCAAGTGCCTGGTGTGGGTTTATCGGAGAATGGAGGCGGAAGCGGTGCTGGACTTGATGATGTATTTGGGACGGGGACGTCTTTGGACCAGTCGATGTTGGCTGGTGGGGTCAAGGATGATTTGGAACAATATTTTGATTTTGCAAGATTGGGAGGGGAGGAGGATGATTCAAAGACACCAGAGCTTGTGTCCTCATCCTCGACAACTAACACTAGTCCTGGGTCGAATTCAGGCCACGACTCCAATACGGAGACGGTGGGAACATCTGCGGTATTGTCGTCCAATGAGGTAAAAACCGAGGAATTGATGGATTTGACTTATCTTGGTTTGTGGAAGGAACTTGATGGAGGGGAATCGGCATCTTATCAGTCCAATGATTGGAAATGGGACGGCGTCATGACGTCTTTGGACCTTCCTTGGTCAATCTGCAATCCCAACATGTCGTGACGCTACTGATGGTTTTTTGTTGTCATTCTATATACACTTACCTTATATCCCACTTTTCTCTCTCTCTCTCTTGTTTTTATGGCCTCTCTGCCCGCTTATCTCCTTTGACTTTGCTGATTTTGTTCCATACTATGTTTTCTATCGTCTACCCTGTTGATCTTGTCCTTCTGATCTCTGGTTATTTTATTCGATGGTCCTCTTACTTACCTATCTCTCTTTGGAGTCCCATATATTCTCCTTGTGTCACTACTAGTGTCTTGTTTCTCTACTTTTTTCCCCTCCTCTCCCCTCTGTGCTGTGTATTCTTATTCGCTGTCCTCGCTATCAATTTCTTGCTGAAACAAAATACACCAGCAATGGCGATCATGTGTGTTCCCTAGATTTTTTTCTTCTTTTGTTTCCCTTTCTGTCTTGTGTGGACTCGATTCAATGCTATGATACAGAGACCCAAAGTAACTATGTGAATACATGGACAATCAGTCGAAAGACACTATCTAGGGGGAGAAGAAATGTACAGATCATGACAACGAAAATAACTAGAATTTGCGCATGGGGAGTGAGGATTTGGATGGTTGTTGGGAATGTTTTAATGACCCGTGCTTTGCGGTATTAGATAAGATGCGAGCGCGCAAGGTATCCAAAGAGGAGGAGGGATTCATCTTAGAACTAGCGGAGGACCCACTTGCGGCTCGCTGTGTAGATGAAATGACTGGAACATCTACACCACCTATTCGACGCCGTTTTAGGCTCTCTTTCGACTGAAGCTTTTGTTTGGCCTCTTCCCAAGCTGACTTGGCTTCTTCCCTTGCCTTGGCGTCATCCTCAAGAAGACTAAATGACACAGGCAACCCGTAACGACCTTTCAACTCATCATCCGCCTTGCGTTTCTGTTGGTCTATCTTCTTCTCTTCTCGAAATTTTTTTCTGACTTTGAGTGAGAGCGTGTAGGGGTCTGCGTTGTAGTGCTCTGACACAGATTGTAAGGCTTCCAGACGTGGTATCTGGACTTTGGTGAGGTTGGCCTGGGCCTCGGAGGTTTTTTCGAGGGCAGCAAGAGGATCGTCTGGCGTGTCTTTCTTGTCTGGATCTACAGACAGCCGGGCGTTAATCAAGTGTCGATTACAAGAGCGTTATGGGAAGGAATGTGTACTGACCATGTATTGCGAAACCACCATTCTCCTCTGGATTCCACTCTTCATCCTTCTGGCGAGCGCCGGACGTGACAACGTAGCGACTATTCTTTATTTTAACAAAGTCAGAGATCGATCCCAACTAGTTAGTTATGTGAGAATGGATGCCTACCTTTGGATCAGTCTGGATTTCGAACCAGTTGTCGCAGAGGTGACATTTACACCGGAATGAAAAGATGGGTGTTGAATAGTAGTTGCCTATCTTCTTCTTTTCGGCGTTGTACCGGACCCCCATGCCGATGTGATTGTTACAGCCATCGCTAAAAGGAAAGGAGTTTGGTTGAGTAAGAGACAATCGAGTTCGATGAACATACCACCAGATATTGAAAGGTAGCTCGAAGCGGACTATGAGAATACCCTGGTCAATTTTACGTGCTCTGTCACCAAGAGCATGTTTTCCTGGAAAGCAAGAGGGTCAGAAGTGTCTTGGAGATGTAATGACAGTGCGGTTCTCGCCTCTGACTTTATTGAGGCTCCCTTGAGAGGGGTCGTAATCTGGTGGGTAGTATCTGCCAAGGCATAAGCAAGAGCATATGCTCGATAACCAATATGGCTTACTTGTTGAAGCCTTGCATAGTTGAGCGTCGTCAGTAACGTAATCTTGACTGGGCTGCAATCTCATGCCGAGCGGCCTTCGGGTTTATCCGAGATGCTTAATGAACCCGAAACCCTAATTTTCCCTTCTATCCACAAATCCCAAATCAAAGCCTTAGGTAGGTATCGCCGTTAATTCTTCAAGGTCTATTTTCTGACAGTGCTCCTAGTCACCTTCTGACTCATTAACAAGGCACACAATGAGTTACGTCGCTAAGGGTGAAAAAGAATACGATGCGACCGGGGCACCCGTCCCCAGTGCCAAAATCCACAAAATTAGGATTACTCTCACAAGCGGCAATGTCAAGAATCTGGAAAAGTGTTCGTTATCTTCCTATTCGTCTCTTGAACGCTGTGTGTTGACTGGTATGTCGAAGTTTCTACTGATTTGATCAGTCGTGCCAAAGACAAGCAACTCCGTGTCAAAGGCCCCGTTCGTCTTCCTACTAAAGTTTTGAAGATCACAACCCGTAAGACAGTATGTCGCCTGGGTTTTTCCTCTGATGATATGCTTGCTCATAATTTCTTAGCCTTGCGGTGAGGGTTCCAAGACATGGGATCGCTACGAGCTCAAGATTCATAAACGTTTGATCGACTTGCATGCCTCCAGTGAAGTTGTCAAGCAGATTGTCAGTATTTTTCTCTCCCTTCTTTCAAGAAAGTATTAAACTTGCAATTCAGACCAGCATTAGCTTGGAGCCTGGTGTCGAAGTTGAGGTTACCATCTCCGCTTAAGGCGCTATTTGTACCGTAACCGACAAAAAGTCCACCATTGATATTGTCAGCATTCATTGAATACATGCATCTGAGTATCGCAAATGCATTAGTGTATATAGTGTAAGGATATCAAATGAACGAAGTTATAAATGTTTAAAAATATACCGCAAAAGTACCCATGACAGGTCTATGGTCGCTTCTCCCTTCTAATCGATGCATGCCTCTGTCGTCGAGGGTCTTATAGCTAAGACATACCATCTCGCCCTTTCGGGGTTTCTGCGGCGCTTCCGGTTGCTGGGGCACCAACTCTGTCATAGATGCTCTGGGAGAAGAGGATAGGAAGAGAGAAGGCAAAATGCCCCACATGACACTGCGGGACTGCGATCTCCTTGAGCTGGGGTCTTCCGTAAAACAGCGGGGGAGCTTGCTGTCCAATGTCAAGGCACCCCTAGTAGTAAATCTCATACGAGACGCAGTCCTTCGTCTCGTTATTGTATCAGCCCCGCTCGAAGCTCCCATTCTAACGGTGTCATGCAGACCATTGGGTTCCAAAGTCACATGCCCAAGGGATTGTGGCGACGGGGGAAAATCAGGGTGACTTGGAGAGGTAGGGTGACTTGGAGAGGTAGGGGTCACCATCTTGCTTGACTTGGCAGAAGTTGAAGACGTGAAATCCTGAGATAGTGAGCGTGATCTCGAATGGAAAGCTTTCACCAGGAGTTGCTTTAAACCTGGTCTGGAGCGACCAGACGTATCAGCAACCACCAACAATTCGTCTGCTTCTGGCTGTACCGTCGTTTTGTAGAGTATTCTGTCGCACCTATGTACAAAAATTAATGGCATCCGACCGAACATTGGTCCTGTCTCACCAGCTTGGCACTCTTTGTTTGTGTGATGAATCGTAGACTCCCTTATCCGCTGATTGATCCTCACTACTTAAGTTCGTCTTTATGGAACTGTTCATGTTAGTAGGAGGTTGAAACATTTGATTGTCATCCAAGGAGTGGCACGGTGGTGAAGTAAGAACATTTGGCTTGTTAGGTCGTTGAGTTTCCTCCAGAGATTTCCGAGGTGCTCCAGCTGAATGTCTTGGCGAACGATGTGATTGAAATCTAGTGGTCGGGATCAAAGACTTCCATCTTTTCCTTGTCTTGTCTTTGATTTTGGTATCGAGAGAAACGTCGTTCTGAGTCGTTACTCTCGTTGCAAGCTCTACGTGTTCATCATCGCAAGAAGTTGCCTGAGATACTGAGGACACCGAAGAAACGGCATCATCATCACGATCTTTATGAACTAGTTGTTCCTGAGATCTATCAACCAGGATCTCAGCTTGTGGTGTATGTGGACTGTGACCACGTTTGGAATAAGCATGCTTGAACCTGGGGTTTCGTGCTACATCATACTTGAAGGTGGGCGGAAAATTGATAATTCCCTCTTGGAACCCCACGAAAGCCTTGCCGTCTTTCATCAGCTTCTGTAACTGGTCAAACTGAAATGCTTTCGTGTATTCTGAGAAGCGACACCGAGATCAACGTCCATTTGTTTGGATCAGGAAAAAAAATACCTTGTTGAGCTATGAGCCAATCTGCATGCAGACGTGTGATGTCCAACCTAAAATTGAGATCACCAAAAGCGAAAGTATGATCAAATCTATCCGTAAGATCTTGGTTGGGTGTAAATGTCAACGATTGCTACTGTAGACAAATTGATGAAAAATATTCACCCTCAGCCATCACTTTGGGGTCATCATGTGCGAGGAAGGGGTCAACAGTGAGCTCAGCTTTTATCTTTGCAAGATTAGCAAGTCTATGATGAATTTTATTCCCATGCGCTATGATCAGGAATCAGTGTATTGAATTGACTCAGAAGAGGGTTTATTTGCCTGCAAGGTGGGCATTGAGAAAAAGAAACGTAGTGCCATCGATATTGAGACTGATGCCAACACTCCCTTTGTTACCCACACGTCCCCCTATCAGGCCAGCCGCAACAGCCGACTTGGAAGTCCCTAGTGGAATTCGTCAGCTTAATGGCAGAACAAGAAAGACTTTCGTGCCTCTAACAAGAGCTTGGATATCCCGGTGGATGTAAATCGCCATGTATATCCCCATCAATCGCTCCTTCACCAGCAGCTGATATGGCCCTTTCTTGGGTTCCTTGGATGAAACTTGGCGCATCAGAGGTTTGGGGGCACCAACATCAGCAATAGTTGGGCTGGTAACGCGGGTCCCCCCGCCATTGCAGAGCCAATCTTCACACATTGCTGTCCAGCCCAGGGTATCGTGTTCCCGAGACATATCCTCTTTCTCTTTCCGGGATTTAGACCTATCCACAACTTTGTCTTTCAACTTCTCTATTTCCTTTTCTTTCTCTTTATCTCGGTCTCTCTCTTTATCCTTGGGCCTTTCCTTCTCTTTTTCCTTTTCGTGCCATTTGAAACCAGCACCCAGGCCCATGGGTATACCTGCGGGAAGTGTCAGTGCTCAAACGGACAGCCATGAATAGCCACATGATACATACCAGATAAAGTCGGACACTCCTGGCCAGCGCTGTATAATGGTCAGTATTCACAGGAAAACAACTGCAGTTGAGCATTACATGACAACAAGGTGATAAGGGTGGGTATCGTCGTTTGAGAAGATCGGAAATTGATGTCCGGAGTTTGGAGTGACATGTATAGGAACTTTGCCTAACAGTTCTTCAAGGTCTCCCTAACAAACATATACTTTATGAATAAACACCCAAACAACCGCGATGTCCTCAGATACCTTGGGTAGGGAGTCGTGCATGTTCCACGTCACTATTTTGACTTTGAATGCACGAGGCTGGGCCCGATTAGGAGATTTGGCATTGTGCGCAGAGGGGATAGATGGAGACGAAGCCTTCGAGGCAGATGGGCTCGAGGGCCAGTAGTCGCGCAGTCGCACTCGAGAAAAGATGCCCCAAGAAACTGTAAAAAAAGATGTTCATATTGATACGGATAACAACAGTTTGGACTAAGCTAACCTGGACGTGTCTTTGCAGGGCCCATAGTCGAGGCGGTGGAATGGATTGATGAAAAAGAAAACTATCTGCCTTGAGGCGAGAATCAGAGCACAGGTGGTATACAACGCTCAGCCACGCGTTTGCTGTATGGTAGGGAAAAGAGAATTCGCATGAAGGTTTAGTATTAGCTGTTGAAACAGCAAGTTATTGATTGTACTCTTTTCCCACAATTTAATATACATCGATCGTAGTAAGGAATTGAAAACTAGAGGTCTCTTTGTCTTCTCATTGTCTATGCCGTTCTCAGATGAGAAGCCCTTAGCCAGCTTCGTGTTCGTGATTGGAGTGGGCCTCAGTTATGAGATCTACGGATTCATTAAATCCCGGAGTTGCATCTGTCCTTCTCGATGGGAGCAGCCTGTCCACTGCCACCATCCATGAGACTCTCTTGAGTTCATGAAGACTGTCGGCTATCTGTAGGTGAAGATACAAGACGGGAATCCACTCGGAGCGAGCTGGCGTCACGAAGCTGTTCACAGGAATTTCCTGCCCCGAATTGACCGGTATTCTGGTGCCTGATGTACACACAGCGGCACCAGTCAAGAATCGTATCAATATCAATAATGTTAGGCAATGGGAGTGGAATACGGTATTTCCTAGAACAAACGCTCTGAGGTTCTTGGCTCGATCAGCCTTGTCGACCACAGATGGAGGATTGTGTGATAAGGTAGCAGTCTTCGGAACAGCACTGCGATGGCTAGTTATCCAATTACCACGAGGGACGGCCAGAGAGTATCAATGAGGGTTCCACTCTGTCTCCGACGTGACTACCAGCAGCATGACAGTCAGCGAAATAAATTTCAGGAAATCCACCAAGTTCAGGGTACAGAACTGTCATTGAGTCTGTCCTGTGCCGAACGAGACTCGATACAAAAAAAATAGAAAGATAGAAGAACATCCATTCATGCTGGCATTGTTGCGTCGAGTGCGCTATCCTGACAGTGGCTTCGCCTCTGAAAGCTCTTGAAAGAGGGAGTCGTCAGTACTTGTTGATAAAATCAAATCATCTTCTGTCAGTTAGTAGCAGATTGGTCCGCGCAAGTTTGCAAAACTCGCTCGAGGTGACATCTATCGAACATCTGGTCATTGTCGTCTGCGCACTATACGGAGATATAAGCATTCATGATATCCATGCCGGGGAGCATTCAGGAGTCTGTCAAAGCAAGCGCTGAATAGGAAGGGTCTGATTCACGAGGTCTACATCATCCGATAATATGATAAACAAAAGAGCCCCTGTCGAACACATCGACAAGGACCTCGGGAGGTAAATGATTGCACCACGTCGTTAAGAGCTCAATCCCGGATATTGGCATCGGTTTTTTAATAAGATAACTTATTGAGCCCTGCGGGTAGTAAGTGCATGTGCGAGGACTACGACCTGGAAGTCTTTATAAGGGTCACCTCACTGGTGTCCCTTTTTGCACAAGGACATTGCAATGTCTATCGAGCCTTCACCCTTTTTTCAGCACTTTTTCTAGCTTATCAGACAACTGAAATATCGGTGTTCTTTCTGCAAGTATTGATTATCTGCCATTCAGATCAAAGTGGTACAGTTTATGTATATATCATACAAGTCGTCATTCGTCATACCAGCTGAACTCATTCGTTAATATCGTGAAATCTAGTCGATTCCTCAGAGTCTAAACAATCTGGAGAACCTGCGAGACCCAGAAGCTTTGAGAACGTCCTCAGATTTAGATTCGTGAGCTGGCCTCGTTGCACTGGGTTGAGGGGCTTTTGGTACAGTAGCGGATGCAGTCGAGGTGGCGAGGTTGGTGACTTTTGACAGCTTGGTGGCGGCCGAAGTCTGAGAAGTTGCCTTGCCAGGTTTGGTAGTTTGATGTTGCAGACTGGCGATGAGACTCGTACAAGCACCCAGATCTGTCCAGTCTCCAGCAGGACCTAGAGAGACAAGTAAGACGAGTCAACGTTACATATGGAAGTCCACACTAACCACCGGGGATATCTTCGGTGCCAGGCCTGAGTTAGTTAGGATATGACGTTAGAAAGAGGCAGTACGGACCGGCTTGTGACCACCACTTCGCAACCCATAGATGGCCGTTGTAGGTGACCCGACTGCCACCTTGGTACTGTTGAGGAATGCCTGGTTATTGGAGCATAGTATCTCAAAATGGGGCACGCACAGCAACATTAGATTGCCAGGATGGAACACCAGCACAATTACCGCTCGTAGGAGTGGTCGTAGTGGCGGGTGGCGTAGATGTATGTGACGTGGAGGTGTGGGTAGTAGTAGTGGGTGGCGTGGTGTTCGGGACGGTTGTCGTTCCACTACCTCCACCGCCACCTCTGAGGACGTTCTTGATAGCAAGGTCATAACGACCGTTGGCTGATGCATTTGAGAAGGTGGAAAATCAAGTAAAACTCAAGTAACACCCACCGACCGCTTGGGATGCGTCCCAGAGCATAACACCACCGAACGAAGAGAATTGAGAGCGAGTTGTGATTGAAATATCACCAAGTGTATTGACACTGACAAAACCAGATCCAGCAGCGCTTGAAGATGCAGGAGCACCAATGTAAATTTTGACATTCTTATTGGGAGATTGAGTCTTGGCCCAGTTGTCCCTGTCTTAACGTCAGGAAGTCCTTTGAAGCTAAACCAAGAAGTATCCTTCACCATTGAGCAAAATTCCATGCCTTTTACGAATCAGTTGTCATGACTTGACTACATTTTATCAGGCAACTTACGTTGGGATTGTTGAAATTCGTGAGACTGGATTAATGCATGAGTAGGGGTCCGTCAAATCAGGTCATAATCTCACCCGCAAAAGTTGTTGTAGACTGGGAATGTAATTAAGTTTTTCATGTCTGTTGCTATCAAGCTGGTAACTCACATTGGACATAAACAGCATCAAATCCAACCGCATTCAAAACTGAGCCGAGGAAAGCATCGGGGAAGGGGCACTGAGGTGCAGCAGTGACGTAGTACCTTTGTGGATCCGCATTCAGTGAGTAGTAAGTCATGGATAAGGTTTGGTAATCACGTCTTGCTTGCACCAGAGGCATGGGATCGGATCCGCGAAACGAATGCAGCAAAGCCTGCGCTACCACCACCCTCGATGTCAAGGTCAACACCGTCAAGAACGGCATCAGCAAACGGTCGAGTTGAACTAGAGCCACCAAGGAAAAGATTCCAAATGGTGTCAGCAAAGGTTTGGGCTTGAGCATCTGAGGAAAACGTTGCAGCTCCGGTAGCACCTCCCAAGCTGAGAGTGACGATCTTCCCCTTAGCTTGACACGCTTTGATATCGGCAGCGAGGAATTGACAGTTGGCGAGATTAGTTCCCGGAAAAACGCCAGTTTCAGCACTGCAGATCTTTCGTTCAATGAGCTAAACTTGAGTTAAGTTGGAGTGTGTGAAAGGGAGTCATACGTTTGCAAGATTGATTTCAGGAAGACCACCTTCAGAAAAGAAGACGTTCAAGAATGCTATTGGTATAGCATCAATTGCATCGTCCTTGTGGAGATCATGATTTATGGATGATTCAAGCCTGAGGTCTATTCATACCTGACAGTAGGCTGAAATCGACTTTTGCCAGTTGGCAGGGTCATTCGAATGGGTGGCTCCATATGAGTTCTGTCCCCAATATCTATGACCGGGTTAGATGAGTCGTACGACAATGACAACTGAAAAACAAGGTACACGGCGACCTGGATGATATGTTCACGATCAAAAAGACGCATACAAGGTGCAAAGAAAGCATACGTTATCATTGCGCCCGTTATCGAAGGCAGCAGTCCGAAGGACTAGAAAATAAATCAAGAAACTGATGCGCATGAGGAAGGACATATTTTACGCTCGAAGGAACATGAGGGGATTTGAAGCTTTTATTCATTTCCTCCTCCCTTCGTTCGCCAGGATTACCCCTGGATTTGCCGTTGCCGTGTTTGTTGGTCTGGGAAGTCGAGGTCTGGGGGCCTATGTATTAGCGCACCATCAGAATGATGGCTGAGGCATTGAGTGGGAATACACGTGCAAGTGACATATATGGGGTCTTGTCCATCGCTTCGCCTAGGACATGTATGGACCACCCTTGTCAAAGATTGCTCGCCATGCGTACCGTCATCAAGAACCCACAAGAGGGTCCCAGCTTGGAACTATTTCTGCGAGGGCAGACAAGAACTCGGTTCAAGTGTAGTCCATGATCTTCCACAACAGAACAGGCCGCGTGAGCATTTTGGCTCACAGAAGCTTTGTCAGCCTATTCTGGCAGTCTCAGCGTTTCAATTTCCTCTACAGAAAATTCACGTACATCGTGCAAAAACTCTAATGCGAGGGAGATGTTCTTGGTTGGGTTGCTGGTCTCCTGAGTGTCGCATCATGTTCGCCAGAATCATGATGATCAAAAATGTTGTCATTGGCGGCAATGACGTTTAGTAAAGCTGGGTTTCGATGCCTAGCCTGGCTTGAAAATCCACACCATGACCTTGGACAAAGCCACGGAGTTCCACTGAGTGGTGAAGCAAAAATCTATATTTAGTCGGTGCTGGAGGAATCGTGAACATCCAATTATCGGGGTCGTTCTCCAGGTATGCTTGTCTGTTCTTTAAAGAAATATTCTCAATGGCATAAAAAGAATGCCGCTGGGTTATGGCGCAAGCTGTCGTACTGGTAAACTTCCCGCCCACCACGGTAAGCGGGACAGAACATTAAATCGGTGACAAAAATCAGCACCGAATTTGAACATCTGTTCATGGAGCTCAAGGGTATCATTTATCAGGAAGGACAATGCGCGAATAACGAAGGCAAGTGGGTGAGAGAAAACAGCGCAGAAAGGAAGCACTCATCAGGTATCGTTTTCTTTCTTATGAGACTCTTTGTGTACGATGTAGTATCTGGCAACGCCGCTTGCCCGATGCCATTAAGCATTGTTGAAAGGGAGTCGGATGATTTATACTTGCCACATATTCCTTAGCCCCGTTCTATGGACGTACCTATGGATCCATGGAACGTCGACGGTTAAGGCGCCACATCAACATCTATGTCACTTGATCATCATTTCTGCGAGTGAGCAAGGTGGTAAACTGATAAAGACAAAGTGATACACAGAAGACTTTCGGGAAAAGACGTGGGGTTCTGACAGCCTTTGGACCGTTTCTTCATAACACTTGTCGCTCGGCATGGAGGTGAAATGTGGTAGTTGATAGACAAATACTCAGGACAACGAAAAGGTAACATTGAATCCCACCCTTGGATGCGCAGAGCAACGGATAATAAACCAGACCCCTGCATTCGGAGCGGAGAGCGATGAGTACAATGGTAGGTATAGCCAGTGTTGAGATGAATTCCTGAAGCTCAATTTCCACTCCCTCGTCTGTCTGAAACTTGTCTAGTCGGGCAACCGGCCCTCATACATTGAGGACCATGTATAACGGTCCCATTATGATTTGTGTTGACTGCTGGTGTTCTTTCTAGAGAAATACTGGCTACCGACAGCGCTCGTTTGAAGCACGTCGAATACAGTTTCACCAGTACTCAGAAACTTTTCCGCCACTCCACGGAAAGTTGAGTCGGAGATCGTCGACACATCAGGTCTGGATGAATAATGTATGTCAGTCAGGCAGTATCATGCACTTGTCTGCAACGTACGAGAATCCACTAGATCGTCGAACACCAGCTAACACAGTCGAGAGCAGGACCGCATCGAAAGCGTAGTGGGCAAGTCTTCCAAGTACCATGTATGTTTCTACGAGAGGATGTGGTCAATTGTGAATCAAAGTTCGAAAGACAATGATTGAATCGCCCTGTTTACGCCGCTGGACGAGGAAGTACGAAGTCGATCGGCAATCAACGAGTCCATATATGGTAAGAATTGATTGCCTGACGGCATCATTACGCTATTGAAGTGAAATCTGTATATATTCAAGGTACATAGTACATCGGGACACAGGTATGCTGCCTCTCGTGAGCTTCACCAGCCCAACTTACCCCAACCATTAAAGGCCACACCTCGAAGATTCCATTGTCCCATCTTAGGTTGTACATGTCCGCTTGAATCGGTTGCGCGACTGTAAACGGTGCCACTTTGCGCGGAGCAGGATATGCTTCCCTCCCAAATAGTCCAACTGAATTTTCCCTCTTGATAAATTATATTTGTTCTTTCCCAGGTCTGACCATCGTTGATGCTGACCTCTACTGCAGTCACATTTCCCGATGGACCCGGAAGAGCATAACCTTTGACAAAGAGTGTATCTATGCTCGACTTGTACGCTGTGCTGACAACAGAGTTAAGAGGTAGTGCAGTCATGGCAGGATACTTAGACCACAATGAATGCGCAGCTTGTTTGGTCTCAATCTAGAGGTAGTGAATCTCAACTTACACCGGATGGAGAAAGGACAAACGTACATTTGGAGGGAGAATTTTATAATCACGCTGTTGATAAAAGTTCGGAGACTCGGTGCAGGAAATAACGATGGTATCCACCCATTTTACCCAACGAGCACCGAGGTACCCAGGGGCAACTATACGAAGCGGGGCTCCGTGATCTGGTGAGAGATCTTCCCCGTTCATCTGTGTCGTCATCGTGGAGTCAGACAAAATAGCAAGTTCAGATGAATACCTTATACATACCTTATACGCAAGAATCACACCTGGGTCTGATTCCAGTACTCGGGCTAGGGGGATAGAAGCACCATAGTACTCATCATCTTGACATATGGTTGCATAAGACGCGAAACAAGCATGGAGATCAGCAGTGTCTTCTGGGATGAACCCGAGGTAGTGCAAAACGTGTTTCAAACAGGCTCCGCCCCATCTGCAGTTCGCAACAACACCTTCACCCCAGGGAACCCCGTGAACAGGCTTTACCGCTCCCATTTCAATTCTTCTTATCCCAGCGCACTGGAGACTTATTATTACCAAGTCGTATTGGACCAGGAAGCAGAGAACTCACCTGAAGTGCAGCAACACTTTCAACAGCTGGGAATAGTGATTTGATGGCGTTTATAGTCATCTTACTCTCCTTTCCGAAGGCCTTGAAAGTGACAGTGTAATCCTCTGGATCAAAATCCCGTACAGGACCATGATTACGACAATAAACGAGCTCCTCAGGGGTGAGAGGAAATTCAACTAAGGCAGCTGCGCTAGGTTCGGCGTTGAATGGATGCTCGCCACGAACAACAAGGAGGGTTGAATGGTCAGGTTCGCAAGAATAATCCATGGTATGTCGAGTCGGTTAGCAAGGTGTCGACCATTAGTTTTCAAGGTCCGGCCATGTGGTGTATGGGTGGCGAGAACGTGACAATATATGAGCCCAAATGCAATTTGCGATGTCAGGGGCGCATCATCATGTGATTCTTCAGGTTTTTCTAAACTCTACAACATGCAGGACAGCGAGCACAGGTAGATGTAATTCTACATTCAGGGCTCCAGTGATGTGGGGAATGTGCCGGCCTCCCGCTGCTCATCAAACCTGCTGATCTGCGAAAAACTTTAGCCAGCAGCTAGACGCGTTCAGGATGAAAAGCATACCCATTCATCTGAAAGGAACGGGCAAATTAGTATGATACACAAGCTAAGCTCGAGCAGAGGACACACTGGGACACGCGGAGTGATAGGTCCTCTGGAACTGTTTGCAAGGTTGAAAGTCCTCGCCTTTGGCGGCAACACATTTAAAATAGTCCACGTAATTCTGGAAACTAGAAAAAAAAAGTATCACATCGGAACAGTGTATAGTAAACAAAATAGCACACCAGTTTCTCGTCTGGTTTGTGTTAGGAAACTTGGCTAGAAAACTCGTCAGCATTGCATCACTGGGTTGCTCGTGTGGCGTACAGTTGAATTCGTAGGTTTGGAGGACGTATTTGCTGCAGAAAATGAGAAGAGATACAGAAAATTACAGACAACGCACCTAGAGGCCTCAGAATCGGACATTGTGTATGGCGTGGAGAAAAAGCCTGTCGGAAAGGGGCGGAATCTAGGATATATTATGTAATAAAATACAGATCCTCCTGCCATGGATTCCCTCAAGGCTCTCGTTGCCGAAAAACGCAAAGCCATTTCTGATGACTCAGTGCGACCGTCAAAGTACATGCGCAGAGGCGAGCTCGAACGCATAAAGGAAGAGGCAGAGGCCCAAGTGCAAGAGGAGAAACGACGCGCAGAAGCCGACAAGGCTGCACAGAAAGTGAGTTAGAAAATCAAATACTGCATCGAGCAGATTTTCATACTGCGAGGGAGAGCAGACTGTGCGAGCTCCATCGCCGTCTACTCGCGATACCGAGTCTCCAAATCCAGAATCATCCTTCAACATTCCCAATGAAGAGACTATCCGCCGTCTGCGAGCCAAGGGCCAGCCAATTCGTCTCTTCGGCGAGTCTGACAAAGATCGCCGCCTCAGATTGCGTGCACTTGAACTCATTGAAGAACGAGATCACGAACGTCAGGATGGTCACAATGATTTCAGAAAAGCTCTTGAGGGCGTTGAGAGCGTCGAGAAGGAACTTCAGGGTAGAAACGGAAAGGGAAAGAAAAAGGAAGGCGAGGTCGTCGATGTCGGTGCCTTGGATCTCACCCTCATAAAGACTGACCCGGATAGGCTCTATCCTCTCATCTATTATGCACTCAAGCGAGTGCTTAAGGAATGGGAAGAAGCTATGGACGAGAGGCCTGAACATGTTAAGAGATCTAATCAGGGAAAGCTGGCAGCTGCAACCCAGGTCCAGTCTGCTGAATATCTGAAGCCACTCTTCAAGAACTTGCGTTCCAGAGTACGGCTCACCTGTTCTAGCTTTCCCTGGCACATCTGACTCCTCTATCTAGTCCCTCCCTGCAGACATGCTGCATCGTATTGCGGAGGTCGTTCATTACATGCAAAAGCGGGAGTATCAGCGCGCCAATGATGCTTACCTTCGACTTTCAATCGGAAATGCTCCTTGGCCTATTGGTGTAACTATGGTTGGGTGTGTGCATCGTTCCCTCTCAGAGACCCCAGTTCTCATCCTTTTCCAGTATTCACGAACGTTCTGCTCGTGAAAAGATCTCTCGAGACCAAGTAGCTCACGTCCTTAATGATGAAGTTAGTCGCAAATATATCCAGAGTCTTAAGCGGTGCGCTTCTCTTTGTCTTGGTTGAGTGTTAGAAATTAACCCGAGTACAGGTTGCTGACCTTCTCACAAACAAAGTATCCGCCAGACGACATTTCACAACTCATGGGTTAGTCAACCGCTAGTTGTGACGCTATCCTATCCTATCCTAATTTACCACTTTTGTACCATTCTGACCTATTTTTTCTTTCCCTTTTGACGAGATTTCTGGGATCCTGAAACTGGTTCTGCAAGTGCATGTCCGGTTTCGTTGATATGAATAAAAAGCTTTGTTTTGCTCATGAATGTATCTGAGCAAACATTACAACGAGCCTGGGGAGTCTCTCAATATAACATTCTCTGGTGGAATGGACGACATACTTGTTTACTTGCCGACGCAGCCACTTCCGCCTTCTTCGCTTGCCTTGCTCGTCGTTTATCGCGTTTCGAAAGTTCAGGTGTCTGGGAGGCAACGTCTTCTTCCATGCCCTCTGGCTTATCTTCTTCGCCACAATTGGGTTCAGGTCTTTCTTCTTCAAGACTGGGTCGCTGATTTCGTCGTATTTCCCGCCGTTCTGTCTTCGACATCGCTTCCAGATTACTCTTTTTACTACCTGGTAACTTCTTGCCGGATCTTTTCTCTTCGGGTTGTACTGGCTCTGGAGACACATGCCTCTGGGGTATTTCACCTGTGTCCTCCGGAGTGTTTGATACTTTACCGGGAGGTTCAATAGATGGTGAGGCTGAACGAGAGGATTCGGATGTTACTTCAACTGCGGCATTATTGTCTCCACCCTCGATGTTGTTTAGGTCTAGACTCGTAGGATTTCCCTCTAATCCTAGAGCCTCGCTCTCTTCCAGCATCCGTCGCTGCAACCTCTCTACCTCCTTTAGATGCTTCTTGCTCCTCTCGTGGCTATCCCAAGCAGCTTCACTGCGAAAAATCTTGTTACAGATGACACATTCCCATGCTTCGTCATCTGTTCCTTCCGCTACTGCCCATTCAAGATCGGCATGTAGATGGAGAGAGTCGACCTTTTGCCATTCTTGTTCAATGTAGTTTTCTGAGGCTTGGACTCGCCGAAGCGCTGCAGCAGCATCTTGCTTGTTAGGAACATTGGTAGTAGGTTTCGATTGGTTATCAGAGGCTTGCTGATGAAGGTACGCCTTGTAGCGAGGATCACGCTTGCGAATGAATTTTACTAGAACCTTTTGTGGATGTCGATTAGCATGGAGCAACATAGCAGGAGAATAAAAATCAATATACTCTGACGATCTCGTTATAGCCCTTGCGCGAATCATCTCGTGCTTTCTTGTTCTCTTTCTCCATCAATCTGAAGTATGGGTAGTGAAGGAGATACAGATGATAGTCTGCACACACCTACGCACACGACGATCTGGAGCTTCCGATATATTCCATTTCTCGTCCCATATAAAATCCTTCTCAGTACTGAAATTAAGCCAGAATGTATAAAAATGTTTCGCCGCTTCGTTGTCTTGGTCTTTGTTGGGTGGTGACCAAGGCCATGTGGAGTACCCGAAGGAGGGATAATCGGTTCTTCCGGAGCCCCATGTTTCTTCGGACTGAAGCCGAGAAAATAGATTACGATAGATGGTGAAAAAGCTCTGGAAACAATGTTATTCGAATATAACGCTAGACACAAAAGACTTACATTAGGACCATCTCCAAAGTTATCCCAAATCGTTGGATCAAAGAATCTCTCTATATGTCGTACCGTCAAGCCACGATCTCTTGCACGAGAGGAGGGTGCACCACGCTTGATGTCCTCGAATACGGTCTCGGCATCTGGTTCTGGTACAAGAGAGGCTTTATGGGAGTCGTACCAGGCCCTTTCCTACTTGTAGCCCAGTTCAATGAATAGAAACGGTGCAGCTAATGCACCCAGAAACTCACTTGTTCATCACTGAGAACCTGAATCAGAAGCGTCATCCAATGGTAAGTTGTGTATATACTTGGCAGCACCGACACACCTCGTACGCTTGCTGTATCGCGGCAAATTTTCGAGTCGCTTCTTCTGTGTTTCCATGGTTCTTGTCTGGGTGGTGTATCAGTGCCAATCTGCGGAATGAGCGCTGATCCCGAAAGCTGAGTCGGTACTTGAGGTAAGTAGAAGATCGAGAGCACTTACCCGGATTTCATCCTGTGTTGCAGTTTCTTCAACTTCAAGCAGTTGATAGTAATCCTCTGGTGCATTGGCATCGCTTGTACTGTCATGTGCAGCTTTTGATTCTCTGGCGCCCATTCATGCAAGATCAAGGAAAAACTGTTTATACACGATTGATCTCTTTAGCAATTTCCATTTTAGGTTTTCGGGTGTTTCCTTGTCTTTCTGGCCATGGCAGATCCTTTCAACTCTAGCTCTAATGACTTGCACAGGCCAGGTATTGCTCTAGGTAAAGCTTAACGTGTAAATGTTGACTTGATTATCAGTGGATGCGACTTCTCGTAAAGATGAGATTATGCAACGAGTCAAATCAGAGCTTGCAACTGCACAAGCCCAGGAGTTGATAAGCGTGAGTCGGAACGTACAAAAAACTTGCCGCGATTCTCACGTGGAATTGTCTCCAGAAAACTAACGAAAAATGCTTTGCCAAGTGTATTCCTAAACCTGGGCCATCATTTACGGGCGCGGAACAGGTTAGTGGCACCAATCGAGGTTCGATTGAGCGAGATACTGACATGGACGCCAAAGACATGCATGAAACGTTGTATTGGTAGATACATGGATACTTGTAAGTGGAAAATGCGTTTCTAGGTCATAAGACTGATTATCTAGTAGTCAACATCGTGAGCAAAGCCTATTTCACAAGGATAAATGAACGACAAGAAGATCCTGAGATGTTCTAGTACTGCATGGGATTTATACCTGCCTTTATTCGTAATGCCAGCATCGGTCAGATATCTCTAATTACTACTGAGATTGTGAGGTATATTTAGCATTACGCGCAGATTTTTCAAATAGAATGAAATTGCGAATCTGAAAAATCACTTCTTTGAGATTCGCTGGGTACGAAAGGAAGCGTTGATAATGGATGATGATGGTCGTATCCACTGCCAGAAGCATAAGTGGGAGGCCAATCATTCTCGAAGTGAAAAGTCGTTGGCCAAGGAGTCATGTGTCTGAGAGGTGCAGCAGCCACCCCAACATCTACTCCTGAGGGTACCATTGCGTCGTGCTCCACGTAGATGTCTTCACATTGCTCCATGTTGTTATAAACATTAGGCTGAGGCTGGTCTCTGCCCTGGTATGTGTTGGGTGGCAGCTCGGTGTCATATGATGGGGTTTGACATTCAGCAGTAGATACTGGATCCCATACACCAAAGTCATGTGGATAGAAAGAATTGGGGATGGGTGATGGGTGAGTCGGTGTTGTTGAAGCCAATGTTGGATACAATGAAGTATTGTCTTCTAGTGGATGCGGGACAGCTGGTGCTACATTCCGCTTGTGGCCCAAGACGTTGTAGTAAACATAGGCAAGTGGTAAACGAGGTCCTTGGAGGACATGACGGAGGCAGCGTGTCGCGGCTCGATTCTCAGTCCAATCGTCGCATGGCCTCCAACAAGGCAAAGGTACACCCTCTTGTTGAAGGTTCTGCTTCACAAAGAACTTTGGAGATTGTATGAGTTCCAGGGTCAAGAGAGCTTCTCCAAGATCGACGCTGCTGAAGCTCGATTCCTTCACATTGTCAAGTGCCACCTGCATTTTGAAGCTGTAATCCTGTAAAAAGACGAACCAAACAAAACACCGTTTCTCCTCGCAGATCCAAGCCCTGAGGTCCTGCTGGCCTTGGTAATTGACTCGATTCCATTCACTGATGGCGAGCATTGTACAGGGAATAGTGGATATACAATCTGTCGGATGTAATCAGATGAAGACATTCCAGATATTCAGAAGCTTACTGTCATCTTCCAGGATCAGCCTAGCAAACTCAATCTCAACAACCTGACAAAGATCAGGAGGTTGCCTAATAGAGGGGGATATCTTCGAGCGTGGAGTATTCCATATTATTCCCCCATTATTTTTCTCTCTCCTTCGTCTATCGCAAATACCTTTGAGATTAAATGAGGTGAGCAAGACTAAGGGTAACCGCACCTATTTTGGAACCAATTTCCAACTCGTTCAGGGGGGCAACAGAGCAGATGAGCGATTTCCACTCGTTGAACAGCACTTGGAATATGGTCCCGGACAAAAAATTGTTCTAGCACATTGATCTGTTCCTCGTTGAATCGGTGCTTCTTTCTTTTTGGCGGAACCGCCTTCGGTAAGGTGGGACCTTGTATTTCCGATTGACTGTGAGTCGATGGACTCTCATAGGATAGCGGCTGCTCATTTAGGAAAAACATGAAAGGGTATTTGGCAATAATTGAACTGGGAAAAGTGCAAAAACCTTTGGTTGAGTGGAAAGGACAGGAGAGGGGGTATTGAGGCGAGGCACGTTGGGCAACAAGTTATATTTTTCCGGCGGACCTGGGAAAACCCCCCCCCCCGGACAAAGTTTCGGCCAAAAGCGTGCTGTGTAACCGCTACAAGACCTGGTTTTTTTCTACCCTAAATTCCGTACCATATCTGGATGCAAGACCCTGCTTAATTGGTTTCAAGTCTTGTCGACATTGTTCCAAAATCTTCGTATGTTAACGTCACAACTACCACCACGAAGATGATCCAATTTAGGCACGGATTTGGTGTCATTTTTTTTTCAGATTTTTGCGACAGATCAAATGGGACGGAAGATATTTATTTCAAAAGTGTGGCTTCCCAGGCATTGGTAGATGAAAACCAATCCAGGCATTTGAAATGAATAGACTCGCCACATTTAGAA
>Ga0154005_100194_pt1 | contig 31586 bp, 28 predicted proteins | sample TSFL089MetaG_FD_104698 | JGI IMG/M metagenome (GOLD analysis project Ga0154005, IMG submission 104698) | Attine ant fungus gardens microbial communities from Florida, USA - TSFL089 MetaG | ecosystem: Host-associated > Fungi > Mycelium > Unclassified | place: USA: Florida, Lake Talquin State...
CGAGCGCCGCATGGTGGGATCGGTCTGACATTTTTTCATAAAATGCATTGTTTATTATTAGGGAGGAAGTCTACTTACCAAGTTGTTTTTCACAGTGATACGGAGGGATTGACCCTTCTGTACCAAGATGGGAGGGCCAGGGTACTGGCCGTCGACGACAACAGTACCTGAGGAAAAGAATGAGGAAATCATGGGATAGTGAACAAGAAAGACAGCGAACTCCTAGTGAAACCATCCGGGGCAAGGTCGGCATTAGCAACGTTTAGAGTAACTTCCTTGACGGCACTGCTAGTGACAGCCGCGCCAATGGCTGCCTGGACGAAGGCGAGAAAAGTGAGGTACTTCATACTATCGCTACAGTCGAGAACGATCAGTCAATGTAGCTGATGCGGGGAGGCATGTCTTTTTCACGAGTCCTTTTATACCATCCAAACTTTCACTTGCTTGTTTCCGTCATTCATGAATATGCAGAGTGGGATCGGAAGTGCCATTGAAATGGAAGACATATTTTTAGTCAGATATTCACACAAAGAGAGTCTAAACATACCATTTTCACGTATCCAATTACAATAACTGTGAGCTGTTTTGGCTCGGTGAGGAAGTTCTTCTGCAAGGGACTTACAAACTTAGGAATACGATGATGTTTGAATACACGGTATATTTACCTGAAAAAAGGTATTCATCTGATGGCATTGGATTCGATGCATATTTATTGGTTACTTGGCAGCGCGTGCTAGTTCAGCACAAGCAGCTCAACTGGGCATGGGAGTTATACATCTACATGCTGCAAAGGAAAGGATAAAGATACACAGTTTCGCGCACGGTGCCAGGCAGCATGTAAACCCCGACAGCAACCATGAAATAACTCTCGCACCATGATCCGGGCAGCAAATGGAGGCAGAAAGAAGTATTAAGTGGGACTTGTCGGTCCCGGTTTACATTGCGAGGAATGCCTCATTGTCGCCTTTACTAGAGTATCATTGGTAATTGGCGTGCTTGACGACTGTGGGTGTGAAACAGGTGCATAGTATGGCTACTGTTTGACGCTAGGAGATCTGCTTTTTTCTGGGGTGGAAAGGGTGAGAATGAAATCTGGAAGAGACTTTTTGTTGGGAAACGAGGTAGCCATGGCTGTGGGGAAGAAAGAGATTCAGTAGATGAACCTATCTTTGGTTACAGGGAAAAACATTCCTAGAAGAGGATTCAAAGATGTTCAAGTATATGCTGCACTGCCGAGAAAACAAAAAGAAAGGCGCAATAGAAAGTCCAAAGATCGTATAAGCTGTCCTGAATACGATATAGACCTCAACGTACAACAGCTCAAGTATGCCTATAACGAACAGAAATTTGTTCCGAGTCATCAAGCAATGGTCCCGTTATCCTCAGTCTCTTATTGGTCGAGATCAAGGATGTGAGTCTAATGTACGCCATGAAAGCATTCAGTGTCCCACGTCGCATGCTAGGACTCAGGGAAGAAATGTTCGGCGGCACCGAGTTGAGGGAATACGGAAATTAAGCTTTCCAGGATCGTGTGGAAGGAGTAGAAATGGCAAGAAAGTCAAGGTCGCTTGTGTTTGAGGGACCAATGTAATGGGAACAGACCGTTAACTAGCAAATCCAATCGAGGTGCAATGGTCACCTTTCACATGTTAGTTTTCCCGCAGTTGGATGTTACTTCAGAAAGAGAATGTACAAAACTTACATGAGAAGCGAGAAAGATAATCAGCCTTGTATTGCTAGTGCATATGACAACCAAGGCAACGAATAGAGTATGTGGGGATGGAAATGATAGTCAATGTGCGAAGCAGATAGGATAGGTAGCTGCATTACAGGCTAAGTAACGTACGTGAACACGGAGCTTGGACAAGATTCAGGAGTTCATTCTTGCGACTTTTCCTCCAAGACAATGATTTGAGGACATGCTCTGTTAAGTGAGCGACGTGGTAAAGGTTTGATGGGCCGTACCGGGACAAACGACGTGATGATCTCGGACGAGGCGTCGGAGTCGTAGTCAGAGACTTGGTCAACCTCTTCTGAAGAGGACGACGACGACGAGACAGACGACATGTCAGCGTCGTGATCAGTCTGAGTTGTATTGCTCCTGTCTTCAAATACACCAAGACCAAGGTTCTGGATGCAAGGATGAGAAACTCTAGGTGCATGTGAGAAAACCTACCATTTGAATATATTGATCCATATCCTCGCTGATGTGTTCAATGTTGACGCTCGTTGGGTCTTGTTGCATGCGTTGGTTGAGTACTTGATTGGAACTTTGGATCTGAGGAAGAAATGCTTGAACTCGAGAAAGAACTGAGTTTGTCGTCAACGACGAGTCGGCATAGTTAGTGGGTGCGGTTAAATAATGTGGACGAACGCTCAGAATGAGTGTGGATGGGGAGCATGGACTTGCCCCCAAAGTCGAACCTGGGTAAATTGGGAGATGCCTGTGGTTTGTTGTCATTGTTGAGATTTTTAAGCAGAGTTTCTAAGCGCAGTCAGTATGGTTGTGTTGAAGTTGACAAATTGTAGCATACGAATGCGATTTTGCCTCTGGTCGTCGTCCTCGACGTCGAGGACGATGCTGTTGTTGTTGTCCATGACAAACTAGTCAAAGTGATCGCGGCACAGCCACACATTACACACAATTTTTGCACAATTTCAGTTCTTCCCTCGGCGAATGGTATCCACCAGAAAACTCGAAGGCTATGACTTTTACAGACATGTCTTGGGTAGTCCAAAGTACATTGTGGCTCCCATGGTCGACCAGAGCGAGCTTGTTCGTTGTCTCCACCATTAACTCCCGAGTTTTTCACATTTATTCTCACCAGGCTTGGCGAAAATTGTCACGGAGGTACGGAGCTCAGGTTAGTAATATTTAAGTATACAGGGATATTTGACTAACTATCGGACAGGTTGTTTACTCGCCCATGATCAATGCAAAGGTCAGTCTGCCTCGTAGCTTACGTTTCCGTGCATTCAAATGGTGCTTCAGATGTTCGCCACTCAGACTAACAAACACTATCGCGAGCTGAATTTTAACACAACTTGTGGCGAAGAGGGTGATCCTACAATTGATCGGCCGCTTGTCGTCCAGTTCTGTGCCAATGACCCTCAGCAGTTGCTGGCCTCCGCGAAACAAGTCGAGCCCTACTGTGATGCAGTTGATATCAATCTGGGTTGCCCTCAGGATATTGCTAAGAAAGGGAAATACGGTGCGTTTCTCCAGGATGACTGGGAGCTCATATACAAGCTTAGTACGTGACCTATCTCTATACCTCAGAACACAAATTGAAGTGCCTCCAGTCAATATCCTTCATCTCAATCTATCTGTTCCTGTAACTGCCAAGTTCCGTGTCTTCCATACCATCGAAAAGACAATGGAATATGCTAAAATGCTCGAAAGTGCTGGGGCTCAAATTTTGACCTGCCACGGTCGAATACGAGAGCAGCGTGGCGTCAATACGGGTTCTGCTGATTGGTCAAAGATCCGTGCAGTCAAACAAGCTGTCTCTGTACCCGTTTTCGCCAACGGCAACATTTTATGCCAAGCCGATGTCCTCAGATGTTTAGAGGTAACCGGGGCTGATGGGGTTATGAGTGCTGAAGGGCAGCTGTACAATCCCGCCCTTTTCAATGGTCTCATATCCTCATCGGTGCCTTCGTCATCCACATCGTTGTCTCTTTTACCGTCTGATCCGAACTACCTCTCTGACGAGCAGATCCTACTCCGTCAGCCACGACATTGCGATTTAGCAATCGAATATCTTGACATCGTACTTTCACAGAAGACACCAACAACATTGAGTGCAGTCAAAGGTCATTTGTTCAAAATTATGCAGCCTGGGCTGGGGAAGGAGAAGGATCTGAGGGAAAGACTCGGGAAGATCAAAGTCGATCCCAAGTCGCCAAAGCCTGGATATGAGGAGTATTTGAGGGTATGCAAGGAACTGAAACAGAGAATGGAGGTGCGTTAACAACTTAACAGGCGCCTTGTCTACTGACCTTGAATCAGCGTGACGAGACAGCTGCCGATGGCAAACCTCTCAAAGAACTGATAGAAATTCATCCTGCTACTGGGTCGCAAGTAATGCCTCATTGGCTCGCACAAGCTTACATCCGACCATCACCTCCACCGAAACAACCAAGTATGCCCTTTTCCTTGGCGAAAATTTAACTGAAGTTGGTTGATCAAATATTTGCAGTGAAAACCACTGTGATTGCTGGAGAGCAGGTGTGAAGCTAGTCAAAAATGATAAACTCTCCGTTAGTGTTGGTTCTTCCCAGACAAATTCCGTATCAAATAGAGGACAGTGGGAATCAATACAATTGCGTTTTCACGTGGAAGCCTATAGTAAAGATTTGCTACTCTATTATTCTATTCGAGTGTACCATCACGACATTCTGTCAAATGTCTCCACTATTGCTTCATATGACTTGTCAAAGTTTTACATCTCTACTAAATTTTCTCATTGTTCCATCATTTCTTCGGGGCCGGGACCCTGTTGAGCACCGCCGCCACGTTCCTGATCTTTCCTCACAGCTTGAACGACGTCATCCACTCGAAGAAGCATACGGGCCGCCTGAGAAACAAGATGAATGCTTCCTTTAAGAAGCATATTGAAGGAAGCTGCACGCACCTCAATGGCAGTTTTCAAAATTTGGATTTTCACACTAGCAGACTCGTAGAGACCATATTCCTTCATGTCCATAATCTTTCCTGTATCTCCATTCACACCCCACGAATTTTCACCATTGGCGTGTTTCGCCTATGATGGTTTCAAATTGGGGTATGAGTTATCAATTAGGAAAAGGCGCACTCTGAGTTCAGTCAAGACTCTAATGGCATTTCCGCCACTGTTCTGTACCAATGTCCTCGGAACAACTTCCATGGCATCTGCAACAGCCCTGTAGGGCCATCCTTCAATTCCGACAACTGATCGTGCTTTCGCATGGAGACCAACACTGATGGCCATCTCAGTGGCACCACCACCAGGGGCAAGGGTAGGATCGAACACGACATTTCGAGCAACGGACATGGCGTCGGCGAGGTTTCGATCGATTTCATTGAGAATATCCTTTGAAGGCCCGCGGAGGAGAATTGTACAAGCCTTTGGCGTTTTGCATTCAGTCAAAAAGGTGAAATATCTGATATGATGGAGATTCTCTCAGGACGTCGATCAATCGATTTGAATGCCGACTTACTCATCACCGATTTTTTCAATATTAAACAAACCACATTTGGTGCCAACATCACTTTCTCGCAGATCTTCAACCCGATTGATAATCGTTGCGCCAACGGCAAGAGCGATGCGATTATTGTCTGATTTACGAACTCGACGAATTGCCGTGACACTGTTTTGCACAAAGACATGCTGGGCGAGATCTACAAGAAAGCCATCAGTGCACAGAAGATGGAAAGCGTTCAAATCACACCTGAAACTCCCTTTTCAGTAAATACGAGATCAGGTTTGAACTCAATGATTCTGTGACAAAGTGCTTTAACCTGCTCTTCTTCGATGGCCTGTGCACGTTCCCAATCTGTTTCTTTTGAAAATTCCATGTTAGTCTGAGACTCCCCCTTCTTATATTCCAGAGGACAGTCAAGAAGTATGATACGAGGGTTTTTGATCCGTCGGCGCATTCCAGGATGAGTAATGTCCTTGTTGACCATAACACCATCCAGCACGCGACTTTCCTCAATTTCTCCTCCGGGGACCTTCTCTACACGAGCGTATCGTTTGATATCGACGGTTTTCATTGAACCGTCCTCTTGTGCAACTGTTCGCACTGCTTGCAGAGCCAATTTGCACATTAAGTCAGACCATCGTACCACAAATTTTGTCCCGATCGAGGTCTTGATAAGTTTCAGCATTTGTTCGTCATCATGGACGTCGATGGGAAGTGATATCCGCTTGACAATGTCGAGTGCTTCTCTGAGTGCTTTGTTGTAAGCAGAGATGATAACAACCGGATGAATGTCGCGTTCGAGTTGTGATAATGATTGAGCGAGGATTTCTCCCGCTTTGGTCTGATCAGCGTCAATGTGAAATCTGGACTAACTGAAGACACACCGAGTATAATGACACTTGTTGTTCCATCACCACACTCTTCATCTTGTGTCCGTGAGAGCTCAATCATGTTTTTTGCCGCTGGATGAGCGACATCGATCTCCCGCAAGATAGCATTTCCATCATTGGTGAGCCTAAAAGATAATCATTATGCGGTCGAGGCATATGATTTAGCTACATACAAGATGCCGCCCATAGGATCCAGAATCATCTTGAGCATGGCTTTGGGCCCAAGGCATGTCTTTATCACGTCTGCGACGGTCTTCCAAGGGTGGTCAACGCGGTCGATACATTAAAAAGAATATGATAACATACTTTTGCGGCAGTAATATTAGATATCTGTGCCTTGCGCCCCGACTGGCGCTCGGGCATCGAGTCTTGAGGATATGTGAGAACAGAAAAGGCCTGAAATAATCAGGACATACTCATAACAAAGACTGGAGTTGGTGTAGCCATCTTTTTCGAGGTCTCAACACAAGGATGATTTCGCTGACGTAATCTGACAATTCAGAGTCTCGACGATTTCCAATCCAAACGTAATTGGACACCTCAGCCAGGTTACCGAGATTACCGGCAAGATCGTCTGACGCCCTGGGCGAAGTGACCTTTGCAAATGCAATTATGACTGCAAACTGGGCAAACATTGCGGACTAACCGCTATAGGAACGGTGGACACATGGAATAAATTGATTGTGGGGCCCGGCTCGTACAAAGACACCAAGGCCTCGACTAGCCCCACGCTGCCCTCAGACCTATTTAAGTCCGTCTGTTGGGTTGCTGAAGGGTCGTCAGTTCCGGGAGCTCTATTTTATGCCCCTCAGTTTGGCGTTCACAAGTCTTGGAATTTCCCCCACCCACACACAACATGGTCAACATCTGCGCAACGTACGGTGCCCTGCTTCTGGGCGGGCTATTTGCGTCCATGTATGATTTATCTTGCTCGCTATATATTATATCTGAGCATCCTCTAGGTTCAGCGGACTGGTGATACTTCAGGTCGTCATCTACTTCAAGATGTATGAAGGCGATCGGAAGAGAATTAAGACCTTAGTATGTCTATCCTCTTGGCTGGTTGCATGTTCTGATAAGGTACCCTTAAGGTGGTTCTCATTTTGTGAGTTATCAATAAGATGGTACACAAGCTGCAGTAATAGTGACAGTGGCCAGCTTTCTCGATGTCTTGCATACCACGTTTGTATGGGCGGGTCTTTGGTATTATTTTATTCTCGAATTTCAGGACGGTGAACGCATCAAGGATATATACTGGTAGGTATGGCTTATTTTTCTATGACACCAGTACCTTGACGTCTGCTCGACTAGGGCTGTCTCGGTAAGTAAGCTACATTATCATCATCTTGTTAAAACCTTAGACCTTGAAATAATTCCAGGCTACTATAACAATCACGGTCAGTTTATCCGATCTATCACTAGTCATGGATACTGAATTCAAACCAGGGCATTCTGACATTTGTCGTTCATTGGTATGACATTTGTCGTATCTGACAGCACATAGTTAACGGTCTGCAGTTTCTTTTCACATCGAATCTTCATGCGTATGTTCCTTGCAAATTTGTTTTTTCCTGAAACGCCTGATTCTCAATTAGTCAGCCGGCACAATTGGCTCTTAGTTGTTCCTATAGTGGGTTCCATTTCAACTGGTAGTGACTCCCACTGACCCGAACTTTGAAAGGCGTTTTTAACTCTACTCCGTCTCAGTCAGTATTCTGCTGTTGGTTTGACAAATTTCTTCTGACAATTAATGATAATTATAGTATCCGCCACTGGTAAGATCCTGAATTACGCCGCGTTTTCACCGGTCCTGATTTTTCGATTCAGTGTCAACTGCCGAGATGTCAGTCATATCCTAGTCGATATGATAGGATCAGTCTGATGTCCCGCCTTCTTAGGACTTTACACAATAGCTTTCAAAGCTTCCAAGCACATATTGGTGTACGTTCCGTTATCTCATATCGATCCTCACTTCTGGCTCAGTCATTTCGTACAGTGGGTGTTCACACTCGGACTTGGGCTCTCTACGGTTGTGGATATTCTTATTACTGGTTCGCTCTTTTTCCTACTGAAGACCAGCAGAACAAGCAATTTCAAGTATGGCAACTTCAGTATTTACAGATTTTCTTTGATAATCCCTCTACAGTCTGAATGCTGTTATTGACACTTTGATTATCTACGCCTTTGAAACGGGGGCGCTCACCACGTGCGTGTCTGGTTAAATTAACACTTCTTAAACTTTTCGTTGACCCTTCTTTCGATAGTGCCGGGACTATTGCTTCTTTGATCTTCGTGAGTGTTTCCTCAGACGTCGCTGGGAAATTGTCCACGCAGCGCCTGACATGGAATATTCGGTCAGTGGGTGACGCAAAAAAACAATCTGATATTCTTGGGATTACATTTTGTGATTGCGAAATGTAAGTTCAAGTTCGCCTGACCAACTCCATTTCCATATTTCTATCTCAACTTAGCATAAGCATAGTGCTAATTCACATTGTCGTTGCAGTGTATGCCAACTCCATTCTTGTAACGTGAGTCCAAACTATATTGTTCTCAATGGTATTCACTTTCTGCCCAGTCTGAACACTCGTAAAAACCTTAATCTCAACCGCACGAGATCAAGTATGAGTCCACGAGATATCAGACCTATGATGAGTGGCCGACGAGGGGATCATTTATCTGTGAGTGTCGTCACCATCAAAGAACTTATCACTAGAATTCTATCCTTAGCTACAGTTGTCTTCGAAGGATTCACTTGGAAATAGTGTTTCCCCTACACTTCGTTCACCAAAAGTGAGTCTTCCAGTTCCACAGCCGGCAGTGACTAACATTTTTTTTGTTAGGTAGCCATTAATATCGAACGTTCTGTGCACTGTGAGGGAGGCTCCATTTAAGTTCTCCATCTTCTTTTTTGGTATCTAGTTGTACTAGTTGGTTTCTTCATGTAAATTTAATCACCCTTATTGTTATGAGATACTCTTTTGAACTAGCAAATTGGCAGTTGTCAAGACAATGCATTTCTAGATCCCGGAAAATGTAGTTGGAACGAACTACTACAATTCCCATCATGAGGTGGGCATGCTTAATTTCTTAGCTCAATTGGTCAGCCATTACATGTGGGTGGCGTCAGTAATGTAATGGAGCGGCCAACGGAGTAGCGTGGTCAGCAATCACGGGGCATTTACACCAAGTGAATGGGAGAAGTCACATTGGGCTGAAAACAGAATATATACGGGGCAGGGTGACTCCTGGATGGGGTTAGACGACCGCATCATTCAGGAACTAGCGACTTATTTTTTCAAGGAGGACTCGGATTTCCTGAAATGTATAAGCTACTGATGTTACGTAGTATTTCAACTCTAAAACCAAGTGTCGTGGGACAATACACGTATACATGTACAATTCATTTGAATGGTGGTTAATCCTCAAATTTGTCATGGAAGGAAGTTCCCACGTGGTCAAACATAATTTAGGTTCATACCAACACCTTTCCCCGCAAGGGCGCTTCGGAGATTGCCAAATATAGACATGATGCATTATCTGAGTCTTAACAGCATTTGGTTACCATCCATTCATAACTGTCCATTCGTATCATATTTTTCTTAATGAAGGTTTTTTCTAGACCAATTCAATGTCGTTCAATTTCTATGTTTACTCCTATCTTCCGAAAATTATTCTCAGGAGCACAGAATCTACATAGCACTCAATATCCCCAAATTATTATATTAAACAGCTGCTCACAAGGCCTACCCTAGACCATTTCACTTTACCGCTGGGCAGTATATAGTCAAATAGTCAATGCTGCAAGAAATTCTCTGGGAAAGACTCCAATCCACGCCTGTCACACAATGCAGAGAGTGGCACTTGATAAAAATGCAGTAATATAAGGAGCTCGATCGAGATGAATGTGAGATCATTATCTGGCTATAGACTACCCGAGAGTCAAAATGTATAAGTCGACACGAGAATGAACTCCACTATGAAAAGATCAATTACTGAAAAATAAATTCTTAGAACTGACGCGCACCACAAGATGATCGGTGTGGGCTTATTTATTTCCGGCAATTCACCCCGCTAATAATTCTAAAGGTGCATTACTGTTCCGCAGGTCCTTAAGAATGTTTTCATAGACGCAAATTTGCGTGCTGTCAGTATGGGAACAGAACGAAGGTTCGGGACCTACCATCCTCAATAACGTCAGAATCACTTCCCATTTGAGAGAATGCAATTTTGGCATTTTCTCTGAATTCCAACTTCATCCTAACAGCACTTTTCAAGTCCTCGAGTGGGTCTTCTGAGTACATTAAGATTATAAGCTTACTAACCAACTAATCAGCGATGAATAGTGGTAGAGAAGATAACTCCTGCCCTTGTAACGACACACAACTCGAGACCCGACAGAGAGTGCCCACGTTATAGCCACTACAACTTAGTGGGATACGTCCTTAGTGAAGTCGTGATCTTCCTAAAATGCAATCCGAGGGCCTTCTGTTTCCTCGCTAACATAGCATAACCCCATACCATAGATGACCATCCCCTATATAGCCGTTACTTCATATTTCGTTATTAGTATGTAGACATGTATCTAAGTAGTTCACTCTACCACGGACTGCGAGCGAGCACCGTGTAACAAATTGACGATCCAAAAAAAAAAGTGATAAAGTATATGAGAATCATGTGAAAATGATATTGATCTGCATGATGATTACATGCATCAGGATACAAACATGTGCACATCTTTATGTTAGACACTCTCATACACTGGGCGGACGAATAATCATAAGATAAGGTCATTTATGTCCGCGGTTCATCTGATTTAATTTTCAGGAAAATAATGTAAATAAGTTAACCAGGGTGGGTAAATTGTTCATAACCCGAAAAGGGGGAGCCGAGAGTAGTGATGTCTTGGTCAGATGTTTGCCTTGGGACAGGTCGCCTCGGAGGAGGATTAGGAGGGGTATCAGAGGTCTTGGAACAGCCAAGCAAAGTGTGAGATTTGGAAAGAAAGTTGGAGCTGAAACCGAGAACAACAGTGTACAGCGTGAAACAGTGGTCAATGATTCACCTAGATTGAGGGCCGGATACACTAAAGAAGTATTAAATCCAGTGCGTGAGGAGCTTACAGACAGATGCTAAGTAATGACTAGGGCAATCTGAATTCAAAGTCAATGTTCCTGGCGACAAAGACGGTTGGGGCATGGCACTATCTGTATCCTATGTTACAACTATCACCAATGCTACCAGTGTAAGCGTCGAATTACTTGTATATCAAGAGAGCGACACATATATCCTGCATCGCGCTACAGATAGAGATATTATCTAAAGTTGATACTAACTAACAGGACGATCTATCACACAATCACCATATCGAAGTCAACTGAATCCATCCGAGGCTAAGTCTTCTTTTTCTTTACCGTCCTCTTCCCTGTGCTTACAGGCGTTGAAGTTCTTGAGGATGCTTCTTTTTCTTTCTGATCATTCTTTATCACCTCGTCAATTCCACGTTTCTAAAAATCAATCAATCAATCTCAAATCGCATGACAGGACATCAGCACACACCTTCCCCTTCGTACTCTTCTTAGCAGCCTCTTCCTGTGCCTCCATTTCTGCCTCCTTTTCAATCATACTCAAAAGTGTATTACATCTCCTTTGCAATTCCTGAGGACTCCGGCTCTTGAAGAACCAATCAAATCGAAACACAGGAAATTCTGTTATATCCTTCTTAATCCTCTCGTACACATCATCCGTCTGCATCCCGTAATGGAACAACCGGCATAGTAGATATCGATCTTCTTCTTCAGAATAAACTTTGCCTTTGGTCGTTGGATAATTGAGCTCGAGTTCTTGCATTGGCCAACGGACGGAGTTGATTTTTTTACCAAGTAGATATTCGAGGGTGTCACGTTTGGTACGTTTCGCTTCGCCTTCGGATATACGTTGGTGAATTCGTTGATACTCGGGTAGCGTTTTCCATTTCTTGATAAATACTTTGTAATAAGTCTCGACTTCTTCTGGGATTTTGTCTTGAATTTCAGCGGCATAAACGCTCATAGGCTGATCCCTGCACATTTTCGGGATCAAAACCATAAAGATGGAATATGGTTATCACATACCAGCCGTGAGTTTCCAAACCTCTAATAAACTGTTGGAAATCCCTCCTGCTCCAGTCACCGAAACCCTGTTGTGCATATTCCTCCTTCAACGCCATCTCCTCCTCCGTCAGTGGCTCAGCAGTATCAATGAACTCCTGTGCCGTCAAACGTTCTTCCTCAAGCTTCTCCGGCGTATCGTCTTCACCTGGCTCGCGAGGGGCAGCGGGAATACCATTGAGTCTCTACAAGGATGAATGAATAAGCAATCGAGCGAGAGCCCAGATAGTGATCATGCCTTGTATACAGCTAATTCTCGTTCTTGTAATGCAGTAAGCTCAGGCGGGAAGAACTGAAAGTCTTGACTATTCATCATTTGTCAGCAGCACACAAAACTACAGGAAAAATACTTACACAGAAATTTGTTTAGGCGCTCTTGGCATCTTTGGCCCTTTCTCAACTTTGGATGTCCCGACTCGCAATGTGTCCTTGAAGTAACTATCAATCGAATAATTTGTCTTGCGCTCCCTCTTAGACAATGAAAGAAGATTCAAGCTCAATTGTTTGCGTTGCTAGAAGCAAAAGACGGAGAAGGAGTCAGCGTTGGCAAGATGGGGAGGGTAAATAAGACTCACTCCTGCTCGAAAATCTTCTCCCTCCCACTGTTGCACCGATGCGTCTGATTTAAAATTACTCAAATCCTCAAGATTGAGACCTTCATATTTCGAGTTGAGCTCAGCAGTGCGTTCTTCTCCTCGTTGGATGATAGCTTCAATATCATCATTGACGAGTAGACTAGATGTCTTAAATTAATAGCAAGTTCTACCAGTGGTTTGACGGCACTCATACTTATCCTGCGAGTTGATAATTTTGTCAGCACCATGAGTGATCATTTCAAGAAGCTCTTCCTTATTTGCGGCAGCTATTGAACATCCCATGATTAGTCTATAGCCAGATGAACAGTGATAAACTCACTCTTCGCAGCCTGTTGAGCTCTCCCTTGTTGGATTACTAACTGATCCAACCTTAATTTCTGTGCTGCTCTCTCCAGCATCCTCTCCTCTACACTTCCCTCTGTAACAAATCGAAACACATAAACCTGTTTCGTCTGCCCAATTCGATGAGCTCGATCCATGGCTTGTAGATCAGCTTGAGGATTCCTTTGTGCATTTAGATTTGCGTCAGCGGATGTTCGAGTAGGGAGATAAAAGAAATTGACTTACCAATCACTATCGTATAACACCACAATATCCGCCGTTGTCAAATTGATACCTAATCCTCCTGCACGTGTCGTCAATAAGAAAATGAACTTCTCCGAGCCAGGTTTATTATATTCATCAATTGCGAGAATTCGATCTTCATGTGCAGTGCCACCATCAATACGGCAGTATTCTAATCAATAAACTTAACTTAAGCGCAATGTCCATCCACTAAAGGGAAAGAGCTTACTGTGACCTCGGAACAAACAATAATCTTCCAAAATATCCAATACCCTACTCATTTGACTGAAAATCAACACTCTAGACCCTTTCACTTTCATAGTTTGAAGCAATTTGTCAAGGATGATCATCTTTCCGGAGTTTTCTATAATGTGTTCATCGGTTGTGTATGGTGGACCAGGCTCAGCACCATCGAAGAGATAAGGATGGCAGGTGACTTTGCGAAGCTAACGGTTCAGCTCTTAGTACAAAGATCATGAAAGGAAGAGAACTCTGCCCACCTGCATGACCATGTTCATAAGTCTTGTCTTTCCTTCTTTCTTGCCAGTCAAACCATTCACTGCATCGATATCTTTTTCAAGTACCGACCGGTACCACTTCCTCTGCATATCACTAAGACCAACATAGATGTTAATTTCTTTTTCTGAAATCGACTATCAGTGGTAAGGGATAAATACTAAGGAACAAAAGACGCACTGGGCAATAGATTCTTCTCAACGTCGGACTTGACTCTGCGTAACAAAAATGGTCGTAAAATTTTATGCAAAGCCTCGACAACCTTCTTACTCCTCTCCTCCTCTTCCTCCTTCCCCGTAGCATCTTTATGTAGAAATGCGTCAAGATCCTCATATTGGACAAAAATCTCAGGGCATATGAAATTCAAAAGGGCGAACAATTCTTTCAAATTATTCTGCAACGGCGTGCCTGTGATCAACAAACGTCCTCGTGACGAAAACGTACGGACAATTTGTGAAAGGATGGAATCGACATTCTTGATACGGTGTGCTTCGTCAATGACAATATATTCAAATGAGAATTTCTTGAGAATTGATTTCTCAATGAGACACATCTCATATGTTGTAATGCAGACTTCGAAGTCTTGAGGTAAAAGACGGTTAGCGATAGTTTCAGCACGTTCTTCTTTGTTTCCAGCGAGGAGAATGGACTTGAAGTCGGGTGTCCATTTTGAGAATTCACGAGCCCAATTTTGGAGAGTAGATTTCGGGACGACGATGAGATGTGGGCCGGAAATGTCGCGGTAATGTTTGAGGTAAGCGAGGAAAGAGATGGTTTGTAATGTTTTACCAAGACCCTGTTCATTCCGTTCAGTCATACAGTATATACACAAGTACGAGAAGAGTCACCATCTCATCAGCAAGGATACCATTCAGGCCATTGTGGTGGAGAGAGACCATCCAATTTAGGCCTTGCAGCTGGTATCCACGCATAATGCCGTGAATAACTATGTCGATGATACATCAAACCAGCTCCATAGAAGACTACAGAACGCTGCTCACAGCTGGGAGATTCCTCAAAGACAACGGGCTGGTCATTCCCATCCATACCCAATTCACCATCTTTCAGCAATTCCTCGTCTTCCTCCTTCTCTGACCGTCGATGACGGGCACTGCTATCACTGAATAATTTGAGACGAATGATATTGTAGGAGTAGGAAATGGACTGACATTACTTTTTTCCGACCACGGCCTTTCGGTTTAGGTTGGGCATCCATCAACGCGGCATATTCAGGGTCTCGAGTCCTCTGTCAAACAATGAACAAGGGATTGCGCGAAAGAGCGGTTGATTGACCTTGATGTCGACAAAGTATTTGAAAAGCTCAGTCTGACCAAGAAGATAAGAGTATCGCTTCACAGCGTCTGTCAGCTATCGAGGGGTGAGCAAAATCCAGTGAACCGTACAGACCCACTCGCCTTTGCCTTGTCCATCTCCTCGCGTTTCTTTTGTAACTGATTCTCGTCAGCTTTCCGCTTTTGTTTTTGCGCTCTCCGCTCTGCTCGTTTCTCTTGCTGAGTCTGGCCCCGTATCAAGTCCTATTCGTTGCATTGATACCTGCTAAACACAAAAAAGCACCGACGCACCGGTCCTTCATCTTCCTCGCTAATTAGTTCATCTTCTTCCATAGCATCGTCAACGTATTCACTCTCTCCATCAAGGCCTTGGCTAGGCTGAAAAAACTGTTAATGAGCGGTGGCAGTTCAGAGGGCCTGATACTTGCTTGGCGAGACACAATGTTACTCGGAACGACATCGCTCAGAATGTCATCATCCCTCAGTTCGCTTACTGTAAATTTCTGTCGAGATTATCATCAGACAAAAGGCAGGAAAAAGAGAAGCACAAAGACAAACACTCATAATGAGGGAAAGTGGAAGGGTGACAGCGCGTCGAGAGTTTTCTCATCACTTAATTGGTCACAATTTATCGCTATGCATCTATTTTGAACAATATAATAACTCCATCACATGACTTCCTTTTTTTTGGGTTGGCAATTTAACAACGGTACTTCTACACCTGACCCCCATCCGTTATCCTTCCCATGCAACAGAAATGACTCCAAAGAACGGGAACTACATTTGAACAAGCTCGAATATCTGTGTCAAAATACTCTTGAGCAACCAAACTCAATTGTCGTCGTAACTGATGCCAGTGTTAAACCAAACAAATCACTTCAGGCTGTTTCAGTTGCTTATGGCTGGTGCAAAGGTATTCAAGTCATCTCATCCAAAGCTGCATTCGGGAATATCACAGCCCCAAATGCCGAACTAGTAGCCATTCGGTTAGGAATTGCTAAAGCTACCTCCCTTGACGTTGATTGTATTGTTGTCATCACGGACTCTCTTTCCTCTGCAAGAAAGGCTCTCAACCCTCACATCACTCTGGTCAAGGCAAATCCATTGCCATTGCACTCCTCCTTAGACCCTTTTTCAACCGCAACAGTAACAATAAGGTAGAATTCTGGGACTGCCCCAGAAAATCCAGATGGCACCTCCATGCTACAGTCGATGATGATGCCAAAAGCACTATTGTACCTGTACCCCAGCTCAATTCACTTCGTTAGATGCTCTGAGGGACAAATCAAGCAAGGCATGCACTGATCAGTGGATCACCACCTTCAACCACGGCCACAACAAAGGCCACCAGTTCTTACAACTCCGAATTAACAAGAAGAAGCGTATCCAACCATCATCTATTAAAGGAGGGGGCTGGCTCAATCATATTGGGTCCTCAGTATCGCTTTGCGCTAGAGCCACTAGAGCTATTCTGAACCATGCTCCGATTGGGGAATATAGGAAGAGGTTCTTCCCTCGAAGCAATCTTGCATGCCCTTGTGGTCACAATAGGGTCGAAACCCGAGCTCACATCCCGAACGATTGCAGCCGTTTTACCTACAAAAGTGACGATCGCATGGTGATCAAACACTTTGTCCTGTTCTTAACGGACAACTCTGGAGCGTTTGCTTGGTCAAGTAACATCACTTAACATGGGGTGCTATCACGGAGTCACCGAGTACTGCTCCTTCATTCCTGTTTTCTTTCCCTCTTTTCTCACTTCTCTTGTGTCTGGATCAGTTGCGAGTGATCTGGGTTTTGCTCTACATTTCTTGTTGGGTTTCTCTATGTACTTTCGGTTGTGTACCGCGGACTGCGATCGAGCACCGCGTTATAAATTTATGAATTAAAACCTTGTGACTTTGACGCTGGGACTAGACCCAGTTACCATTTATGGCATGTTACAACCCAACCCACAGCTTCCAATCACCATGTCAGAGGACTCGCAACAGAAGCACAAAAGGGCAATATCTTCGGAAACCACCACTATCCTCCAATCATCCCTGACACAAATGCGAAGCGTAATTGCGTCTCTGACATCCAACGCTGAGCTGGCCGATATCGTCAACACAGAGCCGATTGAAGAGCTGTCTCGGACGCTGGCAACCAAACTGCAAGGACGCGTGGTTTGTTCACATCATCGCGTCCGCACTACTCCACAATTCCGACACTCATTTCTAGAGTTATGGCTTCAGAGGCTTGAATGAAAACACCCTGCAAAGCCTCCATGTCACGGCAGCAGACGAGTTCCTAGTGCTTGATCTAGAGCGCATGCCTGCTCTGATCAACGACTCGGCCAACCGTGCCAAGGACCATATTTGGTCATCCGACATGTTGTTCAATCATCTCAACATGCTTAACACCTTTGTGTCTCCTGTGCAGCATATATTAGCGCTTTGTCGAGCTGTGACTAATTACATTGACTAGAATGAAGCTGGCTCCCGATTGTGGATCGATGCCTTGCTCTTTCGTGTCAAAGCCTTGCTTGATTCCGCAGACAAGGGGTTGGTTTTAAGCCTTGAACAACGCCTTGATGTCGCTGTTGACCTTGGCACAGTTTTCTGTGGGTCTGTGGATTACGCTGTCTTAAGGGGTTCAAAGACACTTACTAGTACGTGGTCTTTGTATTTCATGGCATCCTGGCTATATATTTTATTTCCAGAGAAATTTTTCCCTGGTGCCAACTTGACGTTGGATCGAAACAAGGAAGGTCTCTCCTTGTTCATCGACGAAGCGAAAAGCTTCAAGGTTCTTCTTGAAAATTTTTTGCCGCAGACTGTTGGCAAAATGTATGCAGGTATGAAGGCCATGAAGTGAGTGCCCACTGACGCCTGCATGGATCCTGGAGATCTACATCTGATGCCCCCACAGGAAAGATGTGATTCGCGGCGCATTGACTGATGGACGGTCGTGGATTTTCATCATTGTCGAAGCCAAAGAATCGGGTGCCATCTTTTATCAAACGGCCCCTATCCACTTAGTTCATCCCTCAGGCATAGCTACAACCTCGCTTTCGAAGAATCACTGCGATTTGGTGGCCGGCATCATTGCACATTGGGTGAGCCTCTTGCAAAATGCGACTTTTTTCTCATCACTATATACGTTTATGTGCGCTCTAGGTTGACAATTCTCATTGCAAACTTGCTCAAAACGATTTCATCAAGTATGGGTGATTCGAGAAATTGATTGAGTGGATTGACAAGTTTCTGGTATGCACGTTTACGGCCTGGTAGAGCCTTGATAGACCTCACTAATATCACTAGCACAGTTGATATTTTATCCTGGGTACTAGGGTTAGCTTTGAGAGATCTCGGAGTGGTGGTAGATCACTCAAATGGAGTCAGTAAATGCCGATGATGTACTGAAGTGCTTAGTGACACATTCCAGATAACCATGAGTGAAGGTCTATCGTTGATCTGTGATCCATATATAGTCTACTGACACTTTTGGCGATCATGCCAACATGCCATTTGCGTGCTGTCAGGCAGTGTCAATTAGACTTAAGTTAATGTATATTAGACTAAAGCTAATATACTGGATTGCCAGTTCAGCAACTTTTTATTTCAAGTTTGTTTCAGGTTTTATTTTAGATCAAACCCTAATACAATTGACTTTCACGGCCTGTGACCCAAGGGTTTCTTTTTCTTTTTCTTTTAGACATCAATTATTGTTTGTACTGTCCCATGCATCTATTCTTAGTAAGTCCTGTTCATGCATTTGTAAAAATAAAAAAATAAAAAAAATAGAAATAGAAATGGTCTGTAAAGCACAAGGTTACTGGCATGGAAACAGAGGTTTATATATGGCCAGATTCTCATGGAAAAATATAAAATGGAAAAGATGACATTGTATTGAGTGGAGTGTTAGGAATGCTTGGAGACACATCAATAATATTTCCTTTTCTCTGTTGGAATGTAGATAGCAGGGCTCATATATATATGCTGTTAATATATTTCCATTCCCTCAGTCATCTACCTTGATAGGTGACTTCTGAGAACTTATATTAAGAAGATAGTAGCTACAATGCAAGACACGTTGAGGTAAGGTAATGTGGACATGTAATACTGACTTCAGACGTCACCCTTTATGGTACACGACTGAGGATTGTATAGCTCGATCAACCTACTATATACCAGCATTTCCGTAGCAACTACCTCCTCCACTGTCCAAACCTAAACGAGCATACTTCTTTCCTAATGCTGACGGAGTGGTGGATGTTAGTGTAAAGTATCCTTGTCCTTCGTTCCGTGTTCCAGTGAGTTTGTTGGTCCATTCCAACAAAACTCAGGGTCGTTAGGGTTTAAATGAGGCGAAGGTGGACCAGAAGAGAGCACGGATACCGTCTTTGGGTTCAATGGCACCCGCCGCAAGAGACCGTCCGTCATGCTAGGGCCCATTTCTGGTAAGTCTGATTGACCCTGATCAGACTGACGTTCAAATCGACCTTGTCCATTAACTTTCCGTTCTTCCTTGTTCTTCCGCCGTTCGTTGAGCTTTGTCTTCATCTTAGCAAGTTCCACATCCAAATCCCTTCTATGGCCTTCTGGCATATCCGAAATAATCCCTGAAAATATTGCCGTGGGACCAAGGCCTCCAGAGCTGACAACAAAACAATCTTGACCGTGCTCCTTTTGTATTTCTGTCCCATTTCTATCACTATCAAACACTATTTCTTCTGTCAGATCGTCTGAAAAAAGAAAAATCTCAACCTACAAGACCGGTCTCGTAGCATGTCTGCAGCAGCATAAGCTTTTGCAATTGCCTGGTTGGCTATATCTCGCGGATCATCCTGCACATTGGTTTCATCATCCTGGGAACCGTCGATAATGAAATTGTGAGCATCTCTGAAGAACCCCATACGGCTGAATCCAAGGAAGAGGGACAAATGGAGTATGAAGGACTGTGTAATTGAATAGATAGGTAGCACGGCCTAAGTTATACATCAACACAAGGCAGGTGCACATGTCATGAACAAGGACAAGAACAAGAACAAGAATAACTATTCATAGATGACCAAAGACAGAGGACTCAGTCAGGTAAGTTGAGAAATCGATGTCTTGTTGAGGCGTTCCCTAGCGACGAAATGCTGTCGCTTCTCCAGATCTACAGGATCATTGGACCAGATAATATAATCTAGAGATCAAAAGCATACCATGGGCCCACATAGCTGCACCAACACGGTTCGATATCATGAAAACTAACCCGAGAATCGGTATTCCTTCCAATAAGGCAGCAGCAAACCCGAATGCTATGAAAATTCCTAAGCACTGGAAAAGTGATGGTGAAATATTTCCAAGCTACCACGATAGTCCCACTTCCGTTCCTCCATGAAAACATTCACTTGTTGTGGTGTCATCCTCTTTGCTTCAAAATACTTTGCAGTTTCCATGTTAATCCAGATGTTTCATCCTGATATAAACGCCTACCCGTCGATGAAGGATACGTGCAGTTCCTAGGGCCTTAAACCACGCTGAGATCATAAGCCCGACAATCGGATAGAAGTTGAAGGGAAGAAGTAAAACTATCGAGGTCTACAGTCGGGGGGCTGGAAGAGGCTGAAAGAAGAACTGACCTTGTTTAATAACAGATCGGCCGAATGATGTACTCAACACCTTATGTATCAATGACTTCTTCACATCCAGCAGAGGAGGGTGCTCCCACTCCTCTACATATGGCTGCCAGAATTCAGGACTTTTGCCTCGCGATTCGACGGTATACATCCATGCACGTTCTCGAGCAATAGACATGTTACGTCGGAGAAAGAAACGCATTATTGTCGTCACTTGTGAGCCGACTAGGAGAACCGCAGCATCTGAATGTACAGGAAAATGAGCAAGAAGACTAATAGGGGCAGGGAAGCATTACAGGTGTGAACGTTGAATGGCATTCGGTACCCGAAAATCGTTTCGTGTGAAAGCCCAGTAACTTTAGGAGAGCTAAAGATTGGATTTTATATTTATTCCTTGATTAATAGTTTGAATGGCATACTTCCGTAGGAAGACCTCAATGAACTTTTTCTGAATACCAAAAGTCAAAAAAGCCTAGTATTATGGAGTAATGAGATAGAAAAATCCCAATACAGTTGAATAACAAACCCATATTCCTCCAACGATTGCTCCTCGCCTTGCTGCATGCCTACATTTGTCCCAAGTTGGTTTCAAAAGCTTTTGATCAGTTAAAAGTCGATAGGCGCCGACAACAACGTATGAAGGAGAAAACTCCATCCTCATTGTCGCTCTAGACAGCTCCTGCGGTACGTATTTGGTTTCATGCTTCTTGAAAAGAGCGTCCTGTCCTTCAAAATCAGAAACAGAGGGTGTCATAGAATGGATGATGTGGCTGTGTTGACTCGTGACATGTGTAATTCACACGGTCTCACGAGAAAACATTGTTAATGCATTGTTAATCCTCAGCCGTCCGAGTGATATAGTGACAGGAATGAATAAGTCGAAAGGCATTACGTACTGTGGTGTACTTGTTATCATCTTCCCATTTTAGGAAGCTGATGCCGTCGATCTAGCATGGCAAATATGACCCTTCACCTTGGAAAATATTTTTCCTTGCCGCTGGCTACATTTATATTGTGTTTGTACAATATAATTCCTTGAAGAAAACGATGACGCATGTGACAAAAGTCGCACACCCGTTCTATTCCACCTTCAATAACAGACACCAACATGTACAGTATCTATTCATCACCTTCGATCGTTTCCTGGACCGATAGGCTCGCAAGAATACTACTAATGCCATCCTACGACCAGTACTTGTCATCGAACGCACACTTGATATTACGTCGTTCGTCGCGCCATCCTGCTGGCGAAATCTGGAAGCATACATTCAGTGTTTGTGTTCACTCTGATTTGGAGATTCGCGAGGTATCAAGTAATAACAGGCGCTTTGCTCGACTTGAAGATCGTGGGCTCAGTGGAATCATTCTCTATGAGGTTCCAGTCACACCTGGCACCGACGGACATGTACATCCAAGCTTTACACTAGAACAGGCGTTCGGAAGAGAAGAAAATGAGTATGAAGATGGGATGAGTATCACTGAACTCTTGGATTCCACGAACGCAAGGCTCGTATATTTTCCAGCTTATGCCTGTACTTCATTCTTCGTACGTGACGTAGTCGCTCTTATGAACCATATCTCGATGACTAACGCTGATGTGTAGATAGGTCAAGTCATGCATGCCTTCCTGACAGAGGACCATCGGCTACGACCTCGGCCAGCGGTCAACGGTTTTTTTGTCTACCCAGAAATCTTGGACAGCGGTGAGGGAAAAGAAATAGGACCTGCCATTGAAGAGTCTCAAATAACGGCACAATTGTACAACTATCATGACTTTGATGACTCGAGTTCAAGTCAGTCTGATGAACAAGACCAGGTGGATGATTGTAATAGCTCTCTGGGTTCTTTCGGACCTGAAACGCCTCCTCGATTAGACTTGCCTCCGATACAAGAATTCACAAAGAGAGACCACCACTCCCGTATTTGACTGAGCGTGGTGAATGGTAGCACTACATTACTAGACACTCAATCTAATCTACTCTTCATGACTCTGGTGACAAACGTCTTGTCAATTTCGTTGATTTCTCAAATGAGTCCTGTCCATATGTCCATACGCCTAATAGTGATGCACGTTCGTAAATGACGTTGCATCTGGGAACTCCATTCCAGGATTTTTCAGTAGATGACTTCCCGTAAGCTATTTTGTTTTTCCTATCTCCCCATGATCTCAGGATGGTTGCCCTTGGGAGCCTGTCTATATACATAACTTGCTGCGACTTGGCTTCACCGCCTATTGTAATTAATAGATACAGAATATCATCATCATCTGGCAAGGCTTCTTGCCTTTCTTGCCTTGACGTATCATAGTCAATGTTGAGTTGACTTCTCACTTTGATGGAGACCATTCGTAGCACTATTCAATACCTATGTGGGGAAGAAACATTGATGTCCATTTCAACTGTGGGTGAATTAGGCTAGACTGAAATCTATTATTTCTGTAGGGAATGAAAATATTATTAATGGTCACTTGGATCTGTTGCAACAAGACTGGGGTGCCTGTTATGGAAATTATGGCACACTTCATACATCACCGCCGCATCGGCACAAGGTAACATATTTCAGACCTGAGAGACACGTATCTAACATCAATGTCTGGTGAGATGTAACACTAGCATTGATCTTTGACAACACTAACTTGCACCAGTGGTGAGGGAACATAAGTATATGTAAATTTTGAGGGGCCTCAATTTCAAAACTTTTGGTATCTAAAATCATATTATGTGGAAATGCGTCAAACGATACCTGCTCTTCCCCTTGAAATCACCCTATAGGCTATGTCGTTCTTTAAACTCTTGTTCTTTTCCTCGGTAAATGCTGGTTTTAATTTCATCAAGTTCCAATGTTGCATCTTGATGAAATCTAAGTTAATTGAGACGATCTCATGGTTCGTGAGGGTGTGTTTCGTGTATCATGCTATAATTGGCACTGAGCGAAAATTGACACAAGTTATATTTTCATCACAATCATTTTGTTGAGATGTTTGCATTCAGCGCAGATGCATCTCATTTGTGGGGAAAGAAAGAAATGGTTGGCGTTTCAATTCAGTCTGGAGATCTCCTTTCATTGTTTGTTGGATAAGTTGGCTCATTTGAAGGTGTGCATAGTTTCATATTCTGGTGGATGAGGCAATGCATTTATTTTCTTATTTTTGTAGCAAAAATATGCTAATGTACTTTCTGTCTCCTGAATGGTGATCATTCAAACAAAAAAGTGTAATTACTATCGAAAATGAAAACATATATTCATCAATTTATTACGCGGTGTACGAACACAGTCCGCGGTAGTCAGTAGTCTACTGACTACTAAGGCACAGGACCTTAACTAACATTATCACTACATTTGGACCAGGCCCTGTGCTACGAGAAGAAACGGGGCATAGATACAAAGGAATCGGAAGAAGGGAAAGCAGAGGGCTGTGAGGACACGTGTCTCACTCAGGAGGACTTGGCTGGCTCGTTCTGAACTAGAGATGGGACACGTGGTGGTCGTTGTGGGTTCACGGAGGTTCCCTGGGTGTTGGTAAGGCAAAAGCAACAATGAGGAATTTGATGAAGTCGCATATACATGGAGATGGAAGGGTAACTTTGTCTCTTATGAATCTTGGATAATAAGGAGTCTAGTTTCATTACAGCTGATCCACATGGACATGCAAATATTTCCTGAGGGAAAAACCTGGCTCTATACTCGCCTATTTTGGCGTAGTTTAAGATCCCTCCAGTGGCTCTTGCACACAAGGAAATGGGGTGCACAAGGTAGTGTTGTGAATTCTTTTCCTGCAGTCTAAGTTTCCTCTCTTATCTCTCTACTGATAGTTTTCCTTGTGAGTTATGATATGATGAGTCATGCTTACTAATCACTATTCTGGGACGCACCATCCTTAGCATTATATTCCTCAGTTCTGTTATTATCAGACTAAGGTATTTGTTTTCCCTAATCATAGAATATGATGTACTAATACTTTAGGTAGTGTCTTCTTGACAGGTACATCATGAATACAGTTCTGTTATTATCAGACTGAGTGTCTTCTTGACAGTGACGTGTCAATCAAGTTTCTATCTCTAAAAGGTAGGACATCCACATGCCTCCCTTAGCATATGTTGGAAATGAAGTTTATTAATCACTAATTGAACAAATCACTGACTGATCTTGAATCAATCACTATCTTCATTACTTATCCATCACTAATAATTATCCTCAGTCCATGACTTCATTGCTATTATCATTAAACTTACAAAACTAATTGTGAGTTGGTTTCCACTTATACATATTCAGGTCAAGCCTTTCAAGCTGATGCCATTCATTGGTTGTTGTTTCGACTCAGTGCGTGGTTTTTGCTTCCTAGTGCAATGCACACTATTGGTCTCATCATTGAAAGTAGATATACTAGGCAAGTCTTGGCAAGCACCACAAGGCCATTCATCATCCTGATGCCTTGTGAGGAAATCTTTCTGTGCATTTCTGCCTCACGCTTAGAAACCATAGATTAGATGGAGAAGCTACTTAGATCATGTGACAAGGACCCCAAAGATAGACAATTCTGTTAGCCACAGGATATATTTAATCTCTTTGCAAATGTCTCGCTACATTCCGTCACAATGTCTTTTGCCCTTGCGAACTCGACCGCAACCATGTTACTGGCAATGCTGACACTTTTACTTGCCTGTAACCTGTACTTACGAAAACCCAGACGATCTAGCTTGCCTTTGCCACCTGGACCAAAGAAGTGGCCAATCATTGGTAACCTACTACAGCTGCCTACTTCTTTTGAATGGGAAGTCTACGCGAAGTGGACAGATACATATGGTACATAATTTTTCTGTTTTTGTATTTATCGACGCCTAATCTGAGTAAATCCAGGATCAGATGTCCTTCATGTTGATGCTGCCGGAAAATCGATTGTCATCGTCAATTCGTGGAAAGCTGCGAACGACCTTTTCGACAAGAGATCAAGTTTGTATTCTAGCAGGTGTGGTCGTGTGTCTCGCCTCCTAGTAAACCAAAAATAATGATTTGATTAAATTAGACCAGGGAATCAAATGGTTCTTCTGTAAGTTCTAGCTCATCCGGTAGAATCTAGAAGTGGATATGCTGATGTTCTACTCCATGCGCTTCTGTCTTCCTTGAAGTTCTGGCTGGGATTGGCTTTTTGGATTCCTACCTTATGGTGAAGCCTGGCTTGAACGACGAAAACTCTTTCAGAAATACTTCCACCCATTTGATTATCCGAATCATCGACCTCGTGAACGAGAATATGTCCACCAAATGTTGCGTCAACTACTCAATGAGCCTCGAGAATTCATGGGACATATCCGATAGTGGGTTCATTTCTTCTGGAGCAGCTCAGTTCCCTTTAGTTAAAGTTTTTTTGGTCACGATATAGTATGATGGGGGCATTATCCATCGCAATTGCCTATGGAATTGATGTGAACTCGAAAAATGATCCCAATATCCATTATGCAGAACAAGCCGTTAAGGGTCTCGCTGGTGCAGCTAATTTCGGTGCTTTCTTGGTCAATTCGATTCCGATGCTCAAGTATGTACCATCATGGTTCCCCGGTGCAGCATGGAAAAGGCAAGCACAGGTGTGGAATGATTGGACATTAAAGATGCGAGATATTCCATTTCAGCAGTCATTGAAGCGGCTTGTAAGCTTGTCTCATACTTCTGGAATTCCAGCTGCTTCTCTCTGGATGCCTTTGATTTTGACCAATACATTGCTCAGGCTGAAGGAACGGCGACACCTTCATTAGTCACGAACAGTATTCATGGTATTAAAGAGACTCAGGATCGCGAGCATCAAATGACTGTTATCAAAGATACAGCTGGAAATTTCTTTGTTGGTACGGACAAAAAATTCTCTAACACCTTTAACCTTTGTCTGATGCTTTTTCCAGGGGGCGCTGATACAACTGTATCAGCTATCAGTACATTCTTCTTGATGATGATATGTTACCCGGGGATTCAAGAGAAGGCTCAAGCAGAACTTGATCGCGTTGTTGGGAAAGGCCATCTTCCTGATTATGATGACGAGGCAGAGCTACCTTACATCAGTGCACTTGTGAAGGAAACCATCAGGTACGATAGCGATATTTGACGAATCTGAAAGACGAATTCATGGAATTCTTTCATATCAGGTTCCAGGCAATCACACCGCTAGGTATTTCTCAGTTTGTTGAGACGCATCAAGTTGCTGATGCTTGCATTTTAAAGCTATCCCCCACTACCTGACGGAGGATGATGAGTACAACGGCCATCTTATCCCAGGTGGATCTGTTGTACTTGGAAATGTCTGGTTCGTAAATATCCCCATGACCCTATACAAAAGGATCAACCGCGTTTTTCAGGGCAATTACACACGACAAGGTGGATTATCCGGAGCCCTTTGAGTTCAAACCAGAACGATTCTTGAAGAATGGCAAACTGAATCCCGATGTCCGTGAACCTACCGCCGCTTTCGGGTTTGGTCGTCGGTGAGTCACAGGTTCTTTGAGTCAGATGAAGAGGCAGGGTACCATCATATGCCTATCCTCCTATCTTTGAGAAAAATACTGGTCTAAAATTGTGCTGATCATGAACATGTCATTTCAGTGTCTGTCCTGGAAGACATATGGCTCTTTCATGTCTATATCTGAGCATTGCAACTGTGTTGTCTGTATTTAAGCTGGAGAAGGCAGTCGACGAAAATGGGCATGTGATCACACCTTCCAGAGACTACATTTCGTCCATGATACTGTGCGTTGTTATTGCCTTTGATTGTAACATAATCTTAATTGAAAAATCACAACATATGCAGACATCCCGAGGATTTTAAGTGCAGCATCAAACCTAGGTCCAAAGAGGCAGAAATGTTGATCAGGTCTACATCTGATTGTTGTCATTTATGATTTTATTATCAACTTTCATTCGTTTCTTTCGACTCTCTTATCACTGCTGATCAATTGTATATTTGCAATATTTCGTTGGTTAATCAACAGACAATTTTTCTCCTAGTGTAGGTTAGACACCTCGGTTCTGAGACTGAGGTGATGTGTTCTATATTAACTTTTGATATTCTATTTATTGAGTGTATTTAGTGTCTCTTCTGACAGACAGGCACCACTATGTGTCAAATCTTGCACTAAAAATCCTGGTCCAGAGATAGAGACTTGAGTAAAGCATTATTTATCAAGCGATTCTTCGCACGTGTACTGTTTTGGCATCGGCTGTTTGGACCAGGGCTCGGATCAAATTCCAGTGGATCCTGTAGTGTGAATGTCAAGGACTAACTCGAATGCGTGCGAAATGATGGGAGACATGATATGATAGTCATGTAGCTGTTTTATCTTGCGGAGGATGCAGCGAATGTGGTCGACATACCTGGATACGACATCACGGCAAGAAGTAGGTTTTCATCAGCTGCCCTGGGAAATATTGCTTACACATCTCTGATTTTTCCCTCACGACAAATCCCTGCTCCTGTCAGATGGACAACAGCTCTCCGTAAGTTTCCTTTTTTCTTCCTGCCACTATGCAGCCCCCAAATAATCGACATTCCCTACACAGTAGTCAGTCTTCTCGCCCTTCGTCCATCGCTCTTTCGGCCTACTCACAAGCAGCCTCTACTCGCCACATGCTCGCGGACGTCGGGGCCGCTCAGCCCGACACTCCTTTGAACCTACAAAATATCAATGTCCCTACACCCGGACTGCAGCTTGCAAACAGAGCCAGCGGCGTGTCGCTATCAGCCAATTATATTCCACACAAATTCTCTGATGCAATGCTGAATGGCCCCATTCGTCGCCGAAAGGGCGATCTGGGGCCAAAAATTCCGAAGGTTGGGGGGGGTATTGAAGCATTTAGGAGCGGCGAGGCGAGAATGCCCGGTGAGAGTGATGAAGACTATGATGGAGTGCAGAGCGGATGGTTTGGAAACAAGGACCGGACAACAGGAAGGAGATTGCGCTGGACAAGATTCAAGTGGATTCTCTTCTTTTCAAACATTCTTGTATGTTTTTTATTCTTCCATGCTACTTTTGAATTCACAAATTGACAGTTGAGTGTCTATGCTCTTGTCGCCCTAATTTTTTGTCTCCTTACTTGGTTCAATATCTGGACGCATGCCGACATCGTCCGAGTAGGCAACCATCCTGAACTCGTACTCTCCACTATCGCTGCATCCCTCGGCATTTTCACTTCCCTCATTGGCTGGGCTGGTATCCTCCTCAACAATCGCGCCTTCCTCGCGTGGTACACTTTCCTTCTTTGGGTCACGTTTGCTTTCATTGTCGCGCCAGGATACATTACATACAAAAAACGCACTTTCAACCTTGAAGGTAAGATCAATGCTCAGTGGTCAAGAGACCTCGGCGCTGCCGGTCGTCTCAGGATTCAAGATCAACTGGACTGTTGTGGTTACTTTAGCTCCTTCATTGAGGCTACTGTCAGTCAGACTTGTTATTCAAGGAGTATTTTACCCGGATGCAAGGCACCGTATATCAAGTATGAACAGATGATATTGGAGCGGTGGTATACTGTTGTGTTTTGCATTGTGCCTTTCCATCTAATCATCATGGTTGCGGCGTTGCTATGCTCCAATCATGTTACGTATCGATTTGGGAAAGGTATGATGCCCAAGGCTTATCGGCTCAGCATGGACACTATGGGTATTATTATTGAAAACTATTCACAGTGCGTTCTCAATTCCTATCATCATCCCTCGTATTGAGATTCTGTGTTCTAGACAATTGGTGGAACAGTATGGGAACGACGTTGCCAAAGATGTTCTCTCACACTCTCGCTCCAATCTCAATCTATCAGCTTCTCCATCAGCGTTTACAGGGAGCTCAAAGCTCGTAACGATGATTCATGGTCATGCAAAGTATGAATCACTGAGCAGCCGACCGCAGTGATCTATCCACTTTTGCCACCGTGGCGTCAAGTATGGCAGAAATACCCAGTTTATTCCCTGAACTTGCCATCCTCTGTATACCTACACTCGTTCTGAATTGCTCTCCTAAGTAGTTAGAGTCTAGATTTCTGATGCTTATATTTACTGATCCTTTTTTGGTTTTTCACTGACCCTTCTTGTATACGTTAAAGGTTAACTATCGTTTGAAGTTGTTGTGGTGATACTTATACCCTTATATTGGAGATAATGGCATGGTTCGATGCTAATACTAGTTGCAGTTGCAACAAGTAACATCTGTCATTGTAAACATTCTGAATGGAATATAGGCAGACGGTGCAACACAGAGGGAGAGCGAGGATTGCGTATATACTGGGGAAGTCAAGTGAAATAAAGAAAGGGCTGCAACATGTTTAGGCGAATGATGTTAATCCTTATCTTGCCTGGAGTATTTATCAATGAAAATAAGTCTTGGTCAGTACACGAGTAGTTTGTCGACAGTTTGATTCGAGGAAGGGGGCAGCAATAATAAGTAAGGGATGAAAACCCGTGGGCACCTAGTTGTTTACATACTCCATAAGCAGGAAGGCTGAAATATTTTCTTCAAGATCTGTCATGGTGGTCTCACCAAAAGAATGTAGGCACCAGGAAACTGGAAAAACAGTAAGAGTTCTGTCCGCGTACCTGGTTAGATATTGAACTGGAGCTGCAGTGATCTTCATGACTTGAAACAAACCTTTCTCAATTGCATCAGGAGGTAGCATCTATCGAGCTCTAAATAATTTCTTGTCACATCGGTCAATGTGATTAAGTTGGAGGACCTTACGAATGTCAAATATACATATCGGACAGTTTTTCATACACTTACAAACATACTCTCCAGTTGAAGGATGCCCAATACTAATGTAAGAAACCACTTCAGTCTCGAAGACAGTGCGAGAACTGAAGTTACATGATAGTACTAAAGTAACATGTATAGTTTCTGGCTGGCAGAGTGTCTTAGTATTGTTATAAAAATAAAGCTGAGACAGACAAGAGTGAAACTGAGACACGACATGAGTTTGCTACAACTGATTGATACAGAGATACATCTTGGATGAAAAAAGATATCAAACCTGTACAACAATACAATGAATACAGTGAGGAGGGTCATAGAAATTTCTACGTCAACATCGATACCAAGATGATTCCAAAGTCATGAAACTAGCATCATTATCATGGAATGACACTGAGATGGAAACTCCATTCATTGGAGCGTTCTCTCAAATATTTACCTATATAATGGAGAATGTAGGTAGAATGTATCTAAGTCTTTCTTCCTTTCCCTTATTCCCCTGCGCGCATATTTTATTGTGCTGCGTCAGCTAGTCGTCAGAGCCAACTGCAAAGTCTAAATTCAGATGACGAAGATTGTTTCTTTAGGTGATATCGTAAATATTATATTATCATTACGACGTAAGTTTATGAGGTTCTTCAAAACGCTTGGAATAATTCGCCAATCTTCAACGGTTATAAACTGAGCCTTGTGATTATACTCACGAATGAGAACCACGATAGCCTTATGCTCTCCAAAGAGCGAAGAAAATTTCCAGCCAAGGAATTTGAGAGCACCAGTTACTTTATCTCTGGTCGCAATGCTCCTTGGATCGGTCATCATTGATGGTTCATTGTGCTGGAACGTGGGAACGAGAGGGTACCCGACTAAGACGTCGCACGTGATCCAGTGTTTTTTTGTGTTGGCACATCTATTAACAAATAATGTACTAAGACTATTACACAATTAGGTACTCAGGCGTCACTGTTGTGTGAACGATTGAGGGTAGTCAGGTTACATATGTAGGAAGGGAATGGAGACAAGGAAAGATGACGTCATGACCAAATGGATGCGGTACTCAGTTAG
>Ga0154005_100195_pt1 | contig 31560 bp, 32 predicted proteins | sample TSFL089MetaG_FD_104698 | JGI IMG/M metagenome (GOLD analysis project Ga0154005, IMG submission 104698) | Attine ant fungus gardens microbial communities from Florida, USA - TSFL089 MetaG | ecosystem: Host-associated > Fungi > Mycelium > Unclassified | place: USA: Florida, Lake Talquin State...
AGCTCTTTTTCTCTCTTTCTTTTTTATAAAACTTTATAAAATTTCCCTCAAGGGATATCCACTCTAAAAGAGGACTTGGGCATTCACTTGGACTAGGAGTTAAACCGCTTGCTATGTGTTTTTGGAGTAAGTTGCCAACTGTACAGTCAGTTGAGAGTGAGCTTGCACAAGGGCAACATGAGATCTAGATAGGACTGCTGTATCGACGGCAAGCCAGCCTATTAGACTAGTACCTTGGATGGTAGTGCTACAGTATGAGAGGAATACACACCTTTGAGATCCGACCGGTGAGAGTGCTCTTGAACAGAAACTAAAAACATTTCCTTTTATTCTAGTGTCTAATAACAAGTGTTTGCTATCTTATGAGCGCTTCTCTTTTATATTTGATTACCTCCCTAGTGCCTACTCAATTGCACACAATTGTGGAATGACTCAGAGATTCTGACTCTCTAACTCAGTATTACCCACTTTTGTAAGAACAATAAAGCATATTTATTCCTTATTTGAAACCACATTTCCTCTCTACAAAACAAATCTTAAATTTCCTTTACTACCCCTCCATTAACGTTATGAGAGAATGAAGAGAATGTAATGGAGTTCCTTTGTGAATTGCTCTACCTACTTATATACAAATGTTATTTGTCTATGTATATGCTTAAGTAATTTCCTGTGATCCTTGCAGAAGGTTCTATCATATGACCTGTCATATAACCAGATCATGTGACTCTTATCTTATTTGATCTTATTTCCTATTCTATTTTTAGCATCTTTCATCTAATCTATCAGAGAAGAGTTCTTGTTCTTCCCATCCCTCTTGTAAGGACTTTGGTTGCAGTTGGATAACCTTAACCTCAATCCCACTCTTTATTAGAGTTTGACAAAGAGAACTCATTAGAGTCCTTGCTGGTTTTCATACACTACTTATACACATTTCAGTATTTGTCAGTATTTACTAAGCCAATTTATTACATAATTAATTGAAAAGAAAATAAAAAGAAAAATAAATAATGACTTAGAGAAATTGAGCAGTTTATGACACTACCCTTCTCTCAAAGGTCCTCGTCTCAAGGACTTTTCTTATAGCTCATTGTATGGGTCCCTTAGATTGTCCATATCTTGATTTTCATCTTCTAACCCCTCCAAATATTTCCTATTCTCCTCTATCCTTTATCAATCTTCCTTGTCCTCTTTTTCATTCCATTCTTTGATTTTTACTCCGTTGTACTCTTCTTTCTCTTTCTCCATTCTCTTTAAGAATGGATTTCTGCTATATTTTGAGAATGGATTCTTCTTCTATCATCTCCAGTTTTCTTCCATCTGCCTCCAATATTCCCATTCATATTTTTTATTTCCCTATTCATAAAGCATTTTGGCAGTATACCTTCTTGGTAATGCTCTGCTAAACATTTTCTTATCTTTTTTGTCCTCTTGTCATCTTACTTCTTCTTCCTCTTCCCTACAATATTTCCTCTCAAATTCTTCAACTAGCTCTATTGCATTCTTCAAGTTCTCCCTGCTCTCCCAAGTATCTTCTTTGGCTGTATAGTCCTTCCATCATACCAATTATTTATTCCTTTTCCACACTTCCCTTTTGTTTATAATCTTTTCAACTTCCCACTCTTCTTCCCCTTCAATTACCACCAGTTGTGGCATCTCTTTTTTCTGCCCTTTGACCTGCCCTATGTATCTTCTTAGTCTATTTATGTTAACTACCAGATGTATTTTTACTGTACTAGGTAGTTCTAATTCTATTGCATTTGTCAAAGCTACCGACTTGACTTTATAAGGTCCAATAAATCTCTCTGTAAGTTTTTCAGTTCTTCTCCCTATTATCTGGTATTTGAGATCCTTAGTACTGAGTAGTACCAGGTCTCCTACTCAATATTCTTCTGCCTTCTCCCTATGCCTATCTGCATGTCTCTTCATGTCTTCTTGTGCTTTTCCCAGTGCTACCTTAGCTTCTTCCTATATCTTCTGCATCCTTTCTACAAACTTGTTTGCCTCCTAGAACCTCCCTTTCTTTCTGAGTTCAAATCCCATGCAAAGGTCTCATCTACTATTTGCTTTAAAGGGTGATACTTTTGTACTTCTCTACATCTTGTTGTTGTAAGCAAACTCTGCTGTTCTCAACCACTCTGGCCATTGTTCCTGATGATGATCTATGAACATTCTTAAGTACTATTCCAGTTCTTGATTCATCCTTTTGGTTTGTTCATCTGTTTGTGGATGAAATGCTGTCAATAACTTGCTGCTGATCCCTAGCATCGTGTTCAACTCCCTCATTACTCCTACTGCAAATTGCAGCCCTCTATCTGAAATAATACTTTCTAGTAAGCCATATAACTTCCAGATATTATCTCTAAACAATCTCACTAGTCCCCCTGCTGTTGTCTTTTCTATAGTAGGTATAAAATGGGCCATTTTTGTTAGTCTGTTTACTACCACCAGAATTAAGTCATATCCTTGTGCCAATAGTAATTTTGTAATGAAATTGGCTGATATATGACTCCACGGTTTTTCCAGTATTGAATTGGGCATTAACTTGTCCACAGATGCCTGCATATGATTTTTATTTTTCTGGTATGCATCACATCCTTCCACATATTATTTTACCTCCCTAGTGACCTCTGGCCACTAGAAATTTCTTGTCACCAATTCTGCCATCTTCCACTATCTTCCATGTTCTCCAACAGGCATATCATGGTGTAGCCTGATCACTTCTGCCCTCAGCTTTTCATCTCTAGGGATGTACACCTTTTCCTCTTTTAGCATTAAACCATCCTCTTGTCACCACTCCTCATCTCTTAGTATCTTCACTCCTGTCTGTTTCATTTCTTCTACTGCTTTTACCACTTTATTATCTTTTACCTCACATTTCCTTACTTTATCTAGTAAGTCTACTCCTTCTATCACTACTTCTGTCACTCTAATCCTCTTCGCCTCCAACCATTTCTTTTTTAACAGTGTTTGCTCCTCACTGTCCTTTTCTACTCCAACCTCCCAATCTAGTCTCCTACTCAACCCATCTGCCTTTCCCATCTTGCTTTCTGAAATGTGCTTTAATATGAAGTCAAACCTAGATAGATATAAAGCTCATTGCACTTGTTGGTGATTTAGCTTCTGATTGCTCATACAGTATTCTAAGTTCTTATAATCCATCTATACTTTGAACTTGTTCTGGGTTCCTTCCAGAAAATACCTCCAGGCCTCTAAGTATTGAATTACCACTAACATCTCTTTGTCATGTATCTCATAATTTCATTCTGTTTTATTTAACGACTTAGAGATGTAGGCTACCAGTCTCCATTTTCCATCTTCACACTTAATTGATAACACTCCTCCTGTTGCAAAGTTAGAAGCATTCACTTCAACTCTGAACTCTTTGTTTACATCCGGTACAACTAGCAAGGGTCTGCTTGTGAAGACCTGTTTGAGTTTTTCAAATGCTTTCTGCTGCTTGTCTCTCCATTTCTACTTTTCCTCTTTTCTTGTTAGAATATTCAAGGGTTGGACTATTTTGGCAAAATCTTTTACAAACTGCCTGTAGTAATTGGTTAGGCCTAGGAATTTTCTAACGTCTCTGACTGTCTTAGGTGCAGGCCAGTTCAGCACCCCTGCCATCTTATCCTTCTCTATTTCAATCCTCCTCTGACCCATTATTACTCCCAAGAAATTCATCTTCTGCATTTTCCAAGTGCATTTCTCTTGTTTCATATATAGATCATTTTCTTCCAACCTCCTTAACACTTTCTTCACAATGTTATCATATCCCTCCTCTATTTCCATTTCTACCAACACATTGTTTACAAATGTTGCTACCTTCTCTTCGTTAATCATATCTCTCAGAATTTTGTTCATCATGCCTTGGAATGTAGCAAGTAAATTTGTCATTCCAAAAAACATTACCACTGGTTTGTACAACCCTACATGTATAGTGAAGACTGTTTTCTACTTATCTCCTTCTTTTATTCTCACATTGTTATAGTCCCACTGGAGATCCATCTTAGTAAATACTCTCTTATTTCCCATAAAGTCTACTAGGTCTGTAATTAATGGCAGAGGGTAATTGTTTTTCACTGTCTACTTGTTGAGTCTCCTATAGTCCATAACCATGCATTTTCCCTCGTCCTTCTTTGCTACAAAGAACACCAGCAACATTTGAGAGTGATTTTGAAGGTCTAATGTACCCCTTCTTTAAGTGTTTGTTGACAAACTTCTGCATCTCCTCCTTTTTGTTTCTGAAAAGAGGGTATACTCTTGCTTTGCTTGCTTTGAAGTTGTTGTTGAGATCTATCACATGATCCCATACCTTTCTAACTGGTATTCTCTCAGACTCTACCTTCCCAAATACCTTTAACTACTTATGGAACCATTGAGGTACCATTTCCTTTACTTTTCTATGATTCACTTCTATCTCTTTTTCTCTTTCCCAGTCTTCTTTCTTATCCACTGCTCATCGAACAATCTTCCTTTCATCTTCTCTTGTCTCTTTCTTTCCTTTTATCCTCACTCTCTTTCCACATAATGGTAGACATCTTGTCATTCTTACTTCTCCTTTTTTCCAATCTATCTCTGGATTATGAGCTACTAATCATGGCATGCCCAAGATCACATCTGTCTTTTCCAGTTTGCATACATCCATTCTAACTCTTTCCACATGTCCTTTGTAGAATATGTTCACTTCCACCTCATGAGTTATTGCACCCCTGCTATTTCCAGTGTCATCTATGTTCCTTACTTATAACGGCCGATCTAGTTTGATCAGCCTATATCCTCCCTTTTGAGCCAAATTTTTGCTCATGAACATTTTTGTTATTCCACTATCGAGCAATGCTCTCACTGTCCTCCCTTTGTGTGTATCTATCCTTTCAATACCTATGTTCATCCATACTTCTCTCAGAGGCTTAAACGTTCACCTCACTTCTCTTGCTTTTTCTTTCTGTACTGCCTTTTAATTGGTAGTTCTTGTCATCCTCCTTAGATCAGTGGTTCCAGCCCTTCCCTTCTAGACCCTAAGCACTGTTTGTTTTACCTCTCCATCCCAATTCTACTATGGTATTTTCTTTCCTATCCTATATGATGGGCAGAAAATTTCCCCCTTTTCATTCTGCTCTGTCTTCTATATGATCATATCTCTTCCTCCACATGTGCTACATTTCACTCTCTCTGCCCTTCTGCTTTCTGCTTCTCTGTCTCTCCAGCTCCATGCTTCTTTGCAGCTTCCACACCACATATTGTTCAACTGTTTCTTTCCCAGGAAATGCTGCCCCCTATTTTCCTCAGTCTTTGTTCCTTTGTAGTTGCATCCTCTACATTCTACAAAGGTCACCACTTTCCTGGGTATTGTTCATCCCTCCATACATATCACTGCTCCTCTTAGAGGTAGCCCCTCCACTATGCTCCTTTACCTTCTCCCACACTTCTCGTGGTGGTGCTGCCTCTTCCCTCTTCTTCTCTTTCTTTTTTGGACATTCTCACTTCTTATGTCCCTTCTCTTCACATTCAAAACATCTTGTTTCTTCTCTTACTACTTCTTGCCTCCTCACCTCTCTTACTCCACACTACATCACTCTACTCTTCAACACTTCAAATTTGTTGCCTGCCACTTTCTTCTTCTGCTCTTCTCTACTCCTGCAGTTCCAGGCAAGGTATCTGAACCTTTTACATCATCTACATAACTTCCTTTTTTTTCCTTCCAATTCTGTCCTTAATTTGGTGAGGGCCTGCCTTTGGTTGAGCATATTGCTCATAAGTTGGTTGTACACTTCTAAGGACATAGTGTGTTGTACTTAGAAGGACAAATTGTTGTTGTGTTAAAATGTATTATAGTGCTGGTTGACTAACTCTATCTTCTTTGGCTTTGACTACTGACTACTTATGTCTGCTGGGGTGCAAGTCTTCACCCAGCCAGGTGCCTAATGCCTTACTGACTACTACCCTAATACTAAGTTTATACTATCACTTCTCAGGGAAGATCCCTACTCTAATTGTCTTCTTAAGGATGGGATGATGTTTTTCTGTGTGTACCAATCACAACAGACTAGTAGCACAAGGCTAATAAAGTGAAAGTTTTATGTAAACTAAAAGCAATACCTGTTATCAGGTCTGGTCTATGTGTGCACCTAGGTATAGTGCCCACAGTCCACCTCCAGGGTCTAAACTTCCTGGTCAGTCTACTTTAAGCCTGTGGCCTGGCTATGGGGAGTTTGGGATCAATATAAGAATTAGATTGCTTAGGACCGAGGAGGTCAGAAGCTTGTAGTGAAAATGAGTTCTAGTGTAAGGACTTTGGTTGTGGTTAGGTAACCTTAACCTCAATCTCACTCTTTATCAGAGTTTGACAAAGAGAACTTGTTAGAGTCCTTACTAGTTTTTGTATACTACTTATACACGTTTCAGTATTTGTCTGTATTTACTGATCTGATGTTATTACATAATTAATTGAAATGAAAATGAAAAGAAAAACAAATAATGACTTAGAGGAATTAAGTGGTTCATGACACCTCTAGTTGTATAATTTTAGGTTCAGACTGGTTTATGACATATACCCAAAGTGTAACTGGAATTTTAAAGGAGGTAGTCTTGTTACATGCTATGTTATTACAAGATTCTAGTACTACTTCCAACTTTTGTGAGTTAATAGAGGGTATACATTCCTCTGATTGTAGATCACAGATATTATACTCTACAGTTTCAAGGGAAAATCCAATTTGAGAGTCCCCTTTTCTTTCCCACTCAGAGGAATAGGATCAGGGATTTCCTTAATTGCTGCACTATTTACATTGACAACTTCAACAGAGAATTCTGAGTTGTTACTATCTTTCTTCAATAATTTCATCAGCCATGCTTTAAACAACTGATTTTTGTTTTTGCTTATATCTGGTGGAGATGGTTTCTGGAAAGAGAGTCTATGAGGACACTCATTCTCATTGCTAGGCCTGTTGTAACAGTCTACTGTATTGTACGATTTTAGCTTATTCTTAAAGTCTTTTTCAGTATATATTTAGCAGTATTGCAAAATCTTTCCTTCTTTTTTTTGAATCTTATTTATTTCCATTACATCTGGGTTCTTCTTTCCTCCACTTTTCTCTCCATTTGCCTTTGAACCAAATATTGTGTTCTAAACCTTATCTGAATGCATGGTTTTATATGCTTATATCAACAATTTGAGATAATTATCCCATGTTTTAGAAGACTGATTTGTGATTTCATATATGATGAGTATATTTTGCAACTCATCAGGAATTACCTCCTTTATTTTGTCAATGTGAACTTTATTACTATAGTTAACAATCCTTGCTATCGTTCTGTATTGTTCTGTGTACTTGACAAAGTTCTTTTTAGCTAGGTCCTTATTGATCCAGAGTACCATGAATTTCTTCTTTGCTCTCTCCTTGTCATTTTGTTGTTCATAAATATTTTTGAGTTTTTGGACAAAGTTACCCTAAGAACCAATATCTATTCCTGTCTGAACCTTGTCATAATATGATTTTATATATATACTGGTGGGAGCACAAAGACAAGTAAGAGCATATATAATTTTTTGATTGTTTGTTACAATTCCAGATGCCGAACAGTAAAGAGCAATTTGGCTTAACCAATCATATAGATGTATCTTGTTTTCAGAGCCTACAAATGTTAATGGCTTTGGTACCTTAGCCTTAGAGGTGATGTTTCCTCCAGAAAGCCTTACCAGTGTAGTGAACCAAGGTCTAAGTTGACTTAGGCATACACTCTTATGTCAGAGTTAACAAAAAGAACTCATTAGAGTTCTTACTAATTAATCTAGCTACTTATACGTGAATTGGTATTTACTAGTATTTGTCTACTCAAATTATCTTGCAGACTCCTTTTGAGTCATAGTATCCTGTGCACTTCAAACTATTACATAATAAAAGAAAATAAAAAAGAAATAAAATAATCTGCCATTGTAGATACCCCAGCTCACCTGTTGTTTCATTACACTACCCCCCTCTCAAGCTTCCTCGTCCTCAAGGATTTTACAACTCACTGTTCCAATCCTCAATGTTCTCTATCTCATCTTCTTCTTGTTGTTTTATCCATAAGAAAGGATTACAGCTTATTTTAGTGAATGGATTTCTCTTCCATTGCTGCCAATTTTCTTCTAACCTCTTTCAATACTCCTGCTGTAAGGTTAACTTCAGCACTTGAAGTAACATGAGAACTATTTATTGTATACCTGTAAGGTTAACTTCAGCACTTGAAGTGACACGAGAACTGAAGTGTACATCATGCTACATAGTACTTATATATATGAAACTAGTAGCTGTTAACGTCCATAAAGAATGTAGAATAGTGCCTAAATTTGCCAGATAATTGATGGCACTAATGAGAACAATAGAGAATGTGTCCAAAGAAGACTTAGTATCACAAAAGGTCACTTACTGAGTTTGTGATTAAAGAGTTTTGGATTCTCAAGCAAGGTAGAATAAGCAACAAAAGATGTTATTAAGTCTGAGGTCTAATCCTCAGACTTAACAACATCTTTTGTTGCTAAACTACTTCGCGTTTTTGAGCCTTTTGAAGACTACTCTTGCAAATCACAAACTAGTAAGTAACCATTTGTGATACAAAGATAGCATTGTTGCAAGTTTGCCAATCTAATACCTGCTTGTATTTCTTCTCCCCCTACCCATACAATAATTTTGCCATATATTTCCCCAGCAATTCTCTGTTGAACACGTTCTTTTCTTTTTCCATTTCCTGCCACCATGTTTTTTCTTCTTCTTCCCTTCCATATTCCTTCTCAAATTCTTCCACTAAATCGCTTGCATTCTTGAGATTTTCCTTGCTTTCCCAAGTGTCTTCTTCTGCCATGCACCCTTTCTACCATACTAGGTATTTGTCTCTTCCCTGTACTCGTCTCTTATTCATTATCTTTTCTACTTCCCACTCTTCTTCTTCTTCAATTATTACTGGTTGTTGTTTTTCTTTCTTTTGTCCTTCCACTTGTCCTATGTACTTATGTACTCTACTTACGTTAACTACTGGGTGTATCTTTACTGTACTCGGTAGTTCTAATTCTATTGTATTTGTCGACACTATTGATTTGACCTTGTAGAACCCAACGAACCTCTCTGTAAGCTTTTCCGTTCTCCTCCCTGTCATTTGATACTTGAGATCCTTTGTACTGAGTAGTACAAGGTCTCCTACTTGATACTCTTCTGCCTCTCTTCTATGCCTATCCATATATCTCTTCATGTTTACCTGTGTCTTCTTTAGCACTGCTTTTGCTTCCTCCTGTATCTCCTGCATTCTTTCCACAAACTTGTCTGCCTCCTCAAACTTCCCCTTCTTCCTGAGCTCAAACCCTATGTGAGGATCTTGTCCACTATTTGCCTTGAAGGGCAATACTTTAGTACTTGTCTGCAACTTGTTGTTGTAGGCAAACTCTGTGGTTTCCAACCATTCTGGCCACTGCTCCTGATGGTGATCAATGAACATCCTTAGGTATTGTTCTAATTCTTGGTTCATTTGTTCTGTTTGTCCATCTGTTTGTGGATGGAAAGCCATTGATAGCTTGCTATCTATTTCCAATATTGTGTTAAGCTCTCTCATCACTCCTGCTGTGAACTGTGGCCTTCTATCAGAAATAATACTTTCTGGCAAGCCGTGTAGCTTCCAAACATTATCCCTGAACAATCTAGCTAGTCTCTCTACTGTTGTCTTCTCCGTAGTAGGTATAAAATGCACCATCTTTGTTAATCTATCTACTACTACCAAAATTGAATTGTATTCTTGTACCAATGGTAACTTTGTGATAAAGTTGGCTGAAATATGACTCCATGGTTTTTCTAGTATTGAGTTTGGCATTAACTTGCTAACAGGTCCCTGCGTTTGATTTTTATTTCTCTGGCACATATTGTATCCTTCCACATATTGCTTTACCTCTCTGCTCACTCCCAGCCACCAAAAATTTCTTGTCACCAACTCTGTTGTCTTCCATTGTCCTCCATGTCCCCCCATAGGTGCATTGTAATGCAACCTGATTATTTCTGCTCTCAATTTCTCATCCTTTGGTACGTAAACCTTTTTCTCTTTCAACATTGACCCTTCATGTTCCCTTCACTCTTCATCTCTCAAAACTTTTACTCCTGCTCACTTCATTTCTTCTACCACTTTAATGACCTCATTGTCTTTTATCTCGCTTTTCCTTATTTTATCCAGGACATTCACTCCTTCAATTACTACTTCTGACATTTGTGCTGCCCTGGCTTCTAACTACTCTTTCTTCACTAGTGTCTGCTCCTCGTTATTCTTTTCCACTCTCACTTTCCAATCTGGTCTCCTACTCAATCCATCTGCCTTCCCCATTCTTCCTCCAGGTACATGTTTCAAAACAAAGTCAAATCTAGATAAATAGAGTGTCTATCTGGCTTGTTGTCTATTTAACTTTTGATTACTCATAAAGTACTCTAGATTTTTATAGTCTGACCAAATTTTGAACTTCCTGTCTGCATCTTCTAAAAAGTGTCTCCAGGCTTCTAGGTATTGAATCACTGTTAGCATCTCTTTATCATGAATTTTGTAATTTTGTTTGGTTTTGTTTAACAATTTTGAGATATAGACTACTAGTCTCCACTTGCTGTCTTTGCATTTAATAGACAATATGCCTCCCATTGCAAAGTTGGAAGCATCTGCCTTGACTCTAAATTCCTTGTCTAAGTCAGATGCTACTAACAGCAGTCTAGTCGTGAAGATTTCTTTCAATTGTTTGAATGCCCTTTGCTAGGCTTCTTCCCATCTTCACTTCTCATCCTTCCTTGTCAGCATATTCAAGGGTTTCACAAGTGTTGTGAAGTTCTTAATAAATTGCCTATAATAGTTAGCAAGTCCCAAGAATTTTCTGACATCTCTGACTGTTTTTGGTATTGGTCAGTTCAATACTCCTTCTATCTTTTTTTCTTCCATTTCAATTTTCCCTTGACCCATCACTACTTCCAGAAAGTTTACTTTGTTGACTTTCCATGAACACTTTTCTGGTTTCACATATAAGTCATTCTCCTCCAATCTCTTTAGTACTTTTGCCACAATTTCATCATGCCCCTTTTTGTCCTCTGTGCCTACTAACATATCATCTATTGCTGGTGAGTTTGTCATCTCAAAGAACATGACCACTGGTTCAAATGACCCCACATATGTAGTGAAGGCCGCCTTCCACTCATCACCCTCCTTGATGTGTACATTATTGTAGTCCCATCGTAAATCCATCTTAGTGAACAGTTTTTTATTTCCCATTGAGTCCACTAAGTCGGTAATTAATGGCAACAGATAGTTATTTTTCACTGTTTGCTTATTGAGTCTACAATAGTCTATGACCATATGCTTTCCACCATCCTTCTTTCCCACAAAGAAAACTGGACAAGTTTGTGGTGACTTCAAAGGCCTTATGTACACTTTGCATAAGTGGTCCTGAATGAATTGTTGAACCTCTTCCCTCTTGTTCCTAGAGAGTGGATACACTCGTACTTTGCTGGCCTTGAACTCCTTCTTGAGATCTATGCCATGATCCCATATCTTCCTTGTTGGCATTCTTTCTAACTCCACTTTTCCAAACACCTTCAGCCACCTATGAAACCTTTGAGGCACCATTGCTTCCACCTTTTTATGGTCCAGTTCCATTTCCTCCTCTCTTCCCCAATCCTCTTTCTTGTCTACTGCCCATCTAATTCTTTCAATTTCGTCCCCTTGAACTTCTTTCTTTCCTTCTCTTCTCTTCTTAATTTCTGGGCCCATTCCCCTTTTGCCCATGTATCATCCACAAATGGGTGGACATCTAGTCATCTTTACTTTGCCTTTCTCCCAATCTATCTCTGGATTGTGTGTCTGCAACCAAGGCATTCCCAGTATTACCTCTGTCTTTCCTAGGCCGCACACATCCATTCTTACTCTCTTCACATGTCCTTTGAAATACAGGTTTACTTCTACTTTGTGTGTGATTGCACCCCCACTATTTCCTGTACCATCAACATTTCTTACTGCTATTGGCTTTGCAAGTTTTATTAACCTGAAGCCTCCTCTCTCTGCACATTTCCTGCTCATAAAGAGCCCCATAGCTCCACTATCAAGCAACACTTTCACTGGCACTCCTTCATGAGTATTGATTCTTTCTACCCCTATTTGCATCCACACCTCTCTTAGTCCTCTCAATGTTTATCTGACCTCCCTCTGTCTTTTCTCTGGGTCAGTGATCCTAGCCCCTTCTACTTTGGCCCTAGGCACCGATTGTTTTAAATCCCCGCCCCAATTCCACCAGGGCATTTTCTTTTCTGTCCTGCATGGTAGGCAGAAAATTTCTCCCTTGGCATTCCTCTTTAGATTCTACTCCTTTCCTCTACATGTGCTACACTTTACTCTTTCTGCTCTTCCTTCCTCTGCCTCTCTATCTCTCCAATTCTATGCCTCCTTGCAACTTCTGCACCACATATTGCACAGTTGTGCCTTCTCCAGGAAACCCTGCCCTCTGTTTTCCTGGGTCTTCGTCCCTTTATAGTCATACTCCCATCTGGTGGTCCACCCTTCCATGGTCATTCTTGCTCTTTGTGGAGGTGAACCTTTTGCCCCACAATGTTCTCTAATTTTTCTCTACACGTTGTGTGGTGAAGCCACTTCTTCTTTAGTCTCCTTCCTCCTACATTCCCACTTCTTGTGGCCTTATTTGCCATACCTAAAACACTTCACTATCTCTTTCATTGTCTCTTGTCTCCTTACTTCCTTAACACCACATTGCATTACCCTGCTTGCCAGGGTTTTGAACCTATTTTCTGTTTTCCTCTTCTCTTCTTCTGCTCTTTCTCCCTTATTTCTGCAGTTCTTGGCCAGGTGGCTGAACTGCTTGCACTTCCAGCACTTTCTCTCTTGTCTCCCTTCTAACTCAGATCTTATTTTGGTGAGTGCTTGCCGGGTGTTGAGCATTTTGCTCAATAAGTTGTTGTATACCTCTAAAGATATGATGTGTTGTATTTAGAGGGGCAATGTTTTGTTGTAATGAAAGGCGATGTATATAGCAATGGGTTTACTGACCAATTGTTCTTCGGCTGACTATTTACCAACTACTTATGTCTGCTGGGGTGCAAATCTTCACCTAGCCAGGTTCCTACTATCCTACTAACTATTGCCCTAATACTAGGGTTACACTATCACTTCATGAGGAAGATCCCTATGCTAATCGTCTCCTTAAGGGGTGCAACAATATTCTTCTGTGTGTACTAATCACAATGGACTAGCAGCACAAAACTGATAAAGTGAAGAATGTACAAGTAATCTAGTAAACACCGCCTGATTGTAAGGTCTGGTCTACACTGGGGCCCAGGTATGGTCCCAGTCGTCCACCTCCGGGGTCTAAACTTCCCGGTCAGTCTACTTAAGCCTGTGGCCTGGCTATGAGGAGGTGACTAGTGATCAGGGTTAATCACCAGTCAAGGGTTGATTGTATGAGAGTAAAGATTGCTCAGGACCGAGGAGGTCAGGAGCTTGTAATGGAAACAAGTTCTAGTGTAGTAGACCAAGGTCTGAGTTGACTTAGGTGCACACTCTTATGTCAGAGTTGACAAAGAGAACTCGTTAGAGTCCTCGTTAATTGATCTAGTTACTTATACATGAATTGGTATTTACTAGTATTTGTCTACTCAAATTATCCCACAGACTCCTTTTGAGTCATAGTATCCCACACACTTCAAACTATTACATAATAAAAGAAAATAAAAAAGAAATAAAATAATCCACCACTAGAGATATCCTAGCTCACCTGTTGTTTCATTACAACTAGTTCTTCTTGAAGTTAATAAACTTGTGTCTCCAAAGTGGTAATTCTGTTGTATGCTGTGACTAAGACATTGTTATAATAATTAATTGCTCCATTGAGTATCTGGTCAATGTAATTTTTGAGGGCATGTGTGGTCTCTCAATGTGCATTTTACAGCATCCTTATTTCAGCCTTATCAAAGTTGCTCTGTTTTGTCATAAATCGCCCACCTGAACCAAAAATAGTACAGCTAGAGGAATGAGAGGAACAAGAGCTATTCTTGGATGAACTAGATGAAGGATTCTAATTATAAAGGGAGATAAGATAAGATAAGATGGGATCACATGACCTGGTCACATGATAGGTCACATGATGGAATCTTCTGGAAGGTTTGGTAGTTACTTAAGCATATACATAGACAAATAGAAATTGTATATAAGTAGGTAGCATAATCCACCAAGAGACTCCATTGAGTTCTCTTCATTTATCTTTAATGTTGAGTGTGATAAGACAGTCACCATGACTAGCTTGTCATTACATGTTTAGGGTTTACTCCATCCTTGACACAGACCTTCCAATTTTCTGCAGTGAAATCAGCAAGGGGAATAGAGGTAGTGAAGTTGTTGTAAGTTAACATTTCTAATATAAGTAGTTAATTACAGTTCTTGAGTATGTTTTTAAGGGGGTAAAAAGAAAAAACACCTGATTTTAGCTTCTTAATACTATTTATGCTACACCAAGTACCATTCCAATCATACTGTGTCTATAGAATAGTTATGTTAAGCTCTAAGAGAGCTTTACAAATTTCTAGTACTCTAATAGCTGGTTTTGAGAAATCTACATTTTTGAGATACTTACAAGTGCCTTTCAACATTCTTTACTTCTTGGCTGAGAGCTTGTGACCAATGTCATCAAGTTCTATGATCACATCCTATAGTCAGTTAAACCATTTCCATAGTAAGTCATGCTGTGGATTCTCTGCTCAGGTCTTATTTTCACTCATTTTGGTAAAAAATGGTGAAATGCAATCCAGGGTAGGTTCCAGGAGTTCTTTGTACTCCTTGATGCATAATAACTTCTTGGTTTTGTAAAAGTGGAGTTCTGGTGGGCAGGATGTGAAAATAACCTTACCTACTTTGTGGTAGCAGACACTGGTCTCAATAAGTTGTTTGAGTAGATTTGTGGATATAGATGGTGGTGGTTCTAGTCTTTCCAGCAAAGGTTTGACAGTCACACTCTCCTGGTTCAGCAAAAGTCTTTCTGTAAGAGTTTTTTTGGTGTTTCTAATGGCAGGCATAACTTGGGGACAAATGTGAGCATAATATCCCTAGTTCAGTGGATAACGTGTGTGGGCAAAAACTACACTACACTTTACTAAAGTGTTCTTTCATCATTGATATAGGTCTGTTTTGAGGGATAAAGTTAATATCATATTCAATTTTTTTCATTAGCTCATAGAGAAGGAATAGGGGTCTCAGAGTGGTTCTAGCCATCTACAAGTTTTTGTTGAAAATGTTTGCACAAATCCAAAGTCTTTCAGAACCAGCTGTTATATACAAGCATAGTATTCTGCTTTCAATAATTTGGAAAATAGACCTTTCTCTTTACGTCTGGAGTCCAGTCTACTAGAGATAGGTCCTTGACAGAGACCTACTCTGAGCCCTCAGTAGTCATCTATCCTTTGTAGAAACAGAGACATTTCCCATGGTCACTCTAGACACTACATCTGAAATAAACACACCTCCTTATCCTTTACAGAGATAATGGGGACAGAAAACAATAGACTTAACAAACTATCACAAATAGTCATTTATGTAGTAACCCTCAGTTGAGACAACTTAAGATTACACTCTAAGTCAGAGTTGACAAAAAGAACTCATTAGAGTCTCTGCTAGATTTGAATACATTACTTATACCTATTCTACTTGGTCTATACACTACCTTCCCATGGTGATCATGTGACATTCTTGTGACATGTCATGTGACCTCTCTGATTATGTACGTCCATTCTAAAAATAAATAGAAAGTAAAAATAGAAAAAAGAGAGAAAGGAAAAAGTCTTTGTGTCACAATTTATAACAACTTACTTGTTTGTGATTGATGGAATAGAAGTTCTCAAAGGCTTGATAGCAGGATAGAATAAGCAATAAAAGATACTGTTAAGTCTAAGGTCTAATCCTCAGACTAGGAAGTGTAAGGATTGCAGTTACAGTTGAGTAACCTTAACCTTAATCCTATTCTTTATCAAAGTTGACAAAGAGAACTCATTAAAGTCCTTGCTGTCACACTGGACAATTAATTTTGGCAATATAAGTGACATTCAGAACATAATAATCATAATAAATAGCTCTTGAGAGAGAATTGGCTTCTCAGACATAACTACTAGAAGTCCAGTTGTGTACTCGAGAACACTATCTGAGTAGCGGAGTAGTGGCTGCAATCACCACTATTAGTACCTCATAACGCTTTCCGGATGGTCTCATATTATATCTATAAGATAGACTTCTCCCTAGAAGTGCTCTTGAGAGCAAACTCAACCTTAGAAGCATTTTCCTTGATAATGACATCATCAGGTAACTGACCCCTGGTTTATAATAGGAACACCATTAGAGGCTGTGCATCAGTCCTGATTGGTAATCTAAATATAGAAGAACAAGACAAAGATATACTAAAAGTCATCAGGAAGGGATAGGAAGAAGAAGGACCTAAGAGATGTGAACAGGAAACAGGAGAGAAAGTAGAGAAAGGTTTAGGAGAAGAATTAGGAGAGTTGAAAGTAGAGAGGAGTGACATCAACGACAAAAATGTGCTTGAGAGCAGTCAGACAAATGTCCAAAGAACCTCTTGAACACTCTAGAACCCTTAGAATAGGCTCAAGGTCAGCCGATGGGATAAAAAAAGTTAGTAGGAAATGGACAGGGAGTACAGAGAGCAGCTATTGCATGATTGGATATGGACTTGACTCATTCTACCTGCCTTTTTGAGTAATCAGGAGGATTTTTTTCTTATCTTGTTTGTTGTATTCTGGGCTTTGTAATACTAATATAATACTCTAGTAGCACGGAGAGGTGCAAGAAGAATCCCCATCTTTGTTCTTTGTTGCTCTAGAGCTGAAACTTGACTTGAGTGACTAAGAGCTCTTTTTCTCTCTTTCTTTCTTATAAAACTTTATAAAACTTGCCTCAAGGGATACCCACTCTAAAGGAGGACTTGGGCATTTGCTTGGACTAGGAGCTAAACTACTCGCTATGTGTTTTTGGAGTAAGTTGCCAACTGTATAGTCAGTTTAGAGCGAGCTTGCACAAGGGCAATATAAGATCTAGGTAGGACTGCTGTATTGGCAGCAAGCCAGCCTACTAGACTAGTACCTTGGATGGTAGTGCTACAATGTGAGAGGAATACATACCTTTGAGATCCAACTGGTGAGAGTGCTCTCGAGCGGAAACTAAAAACATTTCTTTCATTCTAGTATCTAAATACAAGTTTTTACTATCTTGTGAGCCCCTCCCTTCTATATTTGATTACCTCTCCAGTACCTACTCAATTGCACACAATTGTAGAACAACTCAGGAATTTGGCCCTCTGACTCGGTAGTACCCACTTTTGTAAGGACAGTAAAGCACATTGATATTTCTATCTACACATCCATTACAAACACTTTCCTTTACTGATCCCCATCATTGCTAGATTTTGTACACTACTTATACATATTTGACTGTTTGTCCTTGTTTACTGATCCAATGATATTACATAATTAAATAAAAGAAAAAAATAAATACTAACTTAGGGGAATTAGGCAGTTCATAACACCACCCTCCTCTCAAGGGTCCTCGTCCCAAGGACTTCTTTATAATTAATTGTATGGGTCCCTTAGGTCACCCATATCCTGATTTTTATCCCCTAGTTCTTCCAAATACTTTCTGTCTTTTTCAATCCTCTGTCAATCTTTCTCATCCTCTTCTTCATTCTACTCTTCTATCTTTCTTCCTTTGTATTCGTCCTTTTCATCTTCCATTCTTTTTAAGAATAGGTTCCTGCTATATCTAGAGAACGGATTCCTTTTCCATTGTCTCCAGTTTTCTTCTATCCACTTCCAATATTCCCAATTGTATTTTTTATTTCCCTATCCATAGAGTAATTTGGTGGTGTACCTTCCTAGTAATTCTCTGCTAAACATCTTCCTGTCTTCTTTAGCCTCTTGTCACCTTACTTCTTTTTCATCTTTCCTGTGATATTCCTTCTTGAATTCTTTGACCAATTCTATTGCATTCTTCAAATTCTCTCTGCTCTCCCAAGTGTCCTCCTCAGCTGTACATCCCTTCCATTGTACTAAGTACTTGTTCCTTCCTTGTACATTCCTTTTGTTCATAATTTTCTCTATCTCCCATTTATCTTCTCCTTTGATTACCACTGGTTGTGGTGCTTCCTTTCTCTGTCCTTCTACCTATGACTTGTACTGTCATACCCAACTGACATTAACTACCAGATGTATTCTAATTGTACTAGGCAAATCCAACTTTATTGCATTACTGGAAATAATTGCCTTTACTTTGTAAGGTCCTATAAACTGTTCTATCATGAACCACCAAATTCCTCTAAGTCAATAATTAATTTTTTTTTCTTTTAATTATGTAATACCAACAGATTAGTAAATAAGTACAAATAGTCAAACATGTATAAGTAGTATACAACAAATTAGCAAGGACTCTAATGAGTTCTCTTTGTCTACTCTGACATAGAGTGAGATTTGGGTTAGGGTTATCACAACCACAACTTGAGTCTTTACATGTTTGGTGAACTTCTCCATACGTCTTTTGACCATCTAGTACTTCAGGTCTTTAGTACTGAGTAGCACTAAGCTACCTATCCTATACTTCTCTACCTCTCCTTTCTCTTTGTCTGTATATCTCTTCATTTCCTCCTGTGCCTTTTGTAGCACAGTCTTTGCTTCTTCTGGTATACCCCTTATTTTTTCTACAAACTTCTCTGCCCCTTCATATTTCCCCTTCGAATTCCATTCTTGGATTCTGTCCTTGATTTACCTTAAAGGGTAATACCTTAGTTCCAGTATGCACCTTATTGTTATAGGTAAATTCAGCTATACCCAGCCACTCTAGCCATTGCTCTTGTCAATGATCTATGAACATGCAGAGATATTGTTCCAACTCCTGGTTTATTCATTCTGTTTGGTCATCCATCTGTGGATGAAACACTGTAGACAGTTTTATCTTGATCCTTAACATACAATCCAGCTCCCTTATAATACCTGCCGCAAACTATAGTCTTTTATCCAAAATAATACTATCTGGTAAACTATGTAATTTCCAAATATTATCTCTAAATAGTCATACTAGTCCTTCTGCGCTTATTCTTTTTGTGGTAGGTACAAAATGTGCTATTTTTGTAAATCTATCTACTACCACTAGGATTGAGTCATATCCTTACACCAAAGGTAACTTCATAATGAAGTTTGCACTGATATGGATCTATATCTTTTCTAGAATTGAATTTGGCATTAACTTTTATACTAGTGGTTGTGTTTGATTCTTGTTGTGTTGACAGGCATCATACCCCTCCACATACTGTTTCACTTTTCTAGTGACCTCTGGCCACCAGAAATTCCTTGTCACCAGTTTAGCTGTCTTTCACTGTCCTCCATGTCCTCTCACAGGTGTGTCATAATGTAGCCTGATTACTTCCACTCTCAACTTCTCATTTCTAGGAACGTACACCTTCTCTTCTTTTAACATCAGGCTGTTTTCTTGATGCCACTCTTCATCTCTTAACATTTTCACCCCTGCTTGTTTCATCTCCTCTACAGCTTTCACCATCTTGTCATCTCTTGCTTTGCATTTTCTTACTTTATCTAGTAAGTCCACTCCCTCTATTACTACTTCTACTATTCTAATTTTCTTAAATTCCAACCATTCTTTCTTCACCAACATCTGCTCCTCATTATCCTTGTCTACCCCAATGTCCCAATCCAGTCTCCTACTCAATCCATCTACTTTTCCCATCTTACTTTCTAAGATGTGTTTCAACACAAAGTTGAACCTGGACAGATATAAAGCCCATTGTACTTGTTGATGATTTAGCTTTTGGTTGCTCATAAAATATTCCAGATTCTTATGATCTGTCTAGACTTTAAATTTACTTCTTGTTCTTTCTAGGAAGTGTCTCCATACTTTCAAGTATCATATCACTGCCAGCATCTCCTTGTCATGTATTTTGTAATTTTGTTCTGTTTCATTTAGTGACTTAGAGATGTAGACCACTGGTCTCCATTTATTATCTTTACACTTAATTGATAATACTCCTCCTGTTGCAAAGTTAGAAGTGTTTGCTTCTACTCTGAGTTCCTTGTCTATATCTGGTGCAACTAGTAAGGGTCTGCTCATAAAGACCTACTTAAGCTGTTTGAATGCTTTCTGCTGCTTGCTTCCCCATCTCTACTTTTCCTTCTTCCTTATTAGATTATTCAAGGGTTGGGCTATTTTGGCAGAGTCCTCACTAGATTGTGTACACTACTTATACATGTCCAATTATTTGTCCTTGTTTACTGATCCAACTATATTACATAATTAAAAGAAAAGAAAAAGAAAAAGAAAATAAATATTGACTTAAAGAAAGAAGGCAATTCATGACAGTGGCAGGTGAGTTTGTCATCCCAAAGAACATCACTACTGGTTTATATGATCCTACATGTGTAGTAAAGGCTACCTTTCACTCATTTTCTTTCTTTATTTGCACATTATTGTAGCCCTATTGTAAATCCATCTTGGTGAACACCTTCTTATTATCCATACTGTCTACTAGGTCTGTAATTAAGGGTAGTGGATAGTTATTCTTCACTGTTTGTTTATTAAGTCTACAATAGTCTATGACCATGTGCTTTCCTCCATTCTTCTTGCCTACAAAGAATACTGGAGAGGTCTGAGGTGATTTAGAAGGTCTAATATACCCCTTCTTTAAGTGCTCATTGACAAACTTCTACACCTCCTCCTTTTCATTTCTAGAGAGAGGGTATACTCTTGCCTTGCTTGCTTTGAAGTTGTCTCTGAGATTAATTGCATGATCCTATACCTTCCTAACTGGCATCCTTTTGGACTCCACCTTCCTAAATACCTTCAACCACTTATAGAACCTTTTGGGTACCATTTCTTTCACCTTCCTATGGTCTGCTCCTATTTCTTTTTTTTTTTCCTCAATCCTCTTTTTTATCTACTGTCCATCTTACGATTTTCTTCTCATCCTCTTTTATCTCTTTTTTTCCTTTTATTCTCACTGCCTTTCCACACAGCAGTGGACACCTTTGTCATTCTCACTTCTCCCTTTTCCCAATCTATTTCTGGATTATGAGCTACCAACTATGACATGCCCAAAATCATGTCTATCTTTCCTAACTCACAGATGTCCATTTGAACTCTCTCTACATGTCTCTTGTAGAACATGTTCACCTCTACCTCATAGGTGATCGCGCCTCCACTATTGCCAGTCCCATCCATGTTCCGCACTTGTATCAGCTGATTTAACTTAATCAGCTTATATCCTCCTTTCTCTGCTAAATTTCTACTTATGAACATTCCTGTTACTCCACTATCTAGCAATACTTTCACTGTTCTTTCTTCATGAGTATTTATTCTTTCTATCCCCATATTCATCCACACCTTTCTTAGAGGCTTGAATATTTGCCTCACATCTCTTGCTTCTTTCTTTTCCACTGCCTTCTGATTGACAGTTCCTGTCACTCTCCTCAGATCAGTGATTCCAGCCCTCCTCTTCTGGGCCCTAGGTACTGTCCGTTCTAACTTTTTACTCCAATTCTACCATGGTACCTTCTTTCCTGTCCTACAGGGTGGACAGAACACTTCTCCCTTCTTGTTCCTTTCTACCTTCTCTCCTACCACTACATCTTTTCCTTCACAAGCATTACACTTCATCCTTTCTACTCTTCTGTTTTCCACTTCTCTGTCTCTCTAGTTTCATGCCTCTTTGCAACTCTCATACCATATGTTGTACAGCTACCCTTTGCTCAGGAAACCCTGTCCTCTGTTCTTCTAAGTTTTTGAGAATACAAGTAAACTAAGGAGCACTACTCAGTTGTAAGGTCTGGTCTGAGCTAGTACCTGAGCTTGGTTCTAGCTGTCCACCTCTGGGGTCTAAACTTCCCAGTCAGTCCACTTAAGCCTGTGGCCTGACTATGAAGAAGTTAGGATTAGTCTGAGACAACCGCACACTGAGGAAGTAATGAGAATAAAATTGACAAGGATCAAGGCAATCAGTGTCTGGATGTGGAAACAAGTTCTAGTATAAGGATTGCAGTTGCAGTTGAGTAACCTTAACCTTAATTCCACTCTTTATTAGAGTTGACAAAGAAAACTTGTTAGAGTCCTTGCTAGATTTCATATACTACTTATATACATTTGACTATTTGTCCTTGTTTACTGATCCAATGATATTACATAATTAAATAAAAGAAAAAGAAAAGAAAAATAGATATTGACTTGGAGAAATTAGGTGGAAGCCTTATATATATAAAAAGATAGTCTATGCACCTGGACAGAGTATTACATATGTACTGCCTATTGTTCTACATATAGCAGTCCTTTTGTGTCTAGAATAGAGATAACCTAACCATAAAAGAAGCAGTCCTTGTTTGTATTCAAGGATTGATATGTATCTATGAGTAATAGATTAGTGTTATGTCAAACCTTGAGGTCCTTGTATTTCCACAGGGTCTTATTGCCTCAGGGTCTATTTATGATCATTAGAAGCATATTGAAGAGAGCTTCCATGTGCATGTGGAAGCAAATGTCTGCATTTGGCAGTTCCTGAAATATCTGCTGATTAGTGTCTAGCACTGATTAACTGATATCTCAATGAGTACCAATTGTTTTGACACGTTTTGGGCCTTGTTCAAGAGGTCTTTTTAAGGGCTTTTAGACTCATTTAAGACCGTGGGAATTGTGCAAGTATTTGTGAAGTTATGGCCAAATGAAGTTTATGATATAAATTAACAATTTATGGCAAAATAATAACATTTTAGTACTCTAACAAGGCTAATCTATCTTCAGAACAAAGATGGTAGCTTCTACATATTCCTATAATATGCTCAGATTATACCTTACAGTATAAACACACTGAAGAGATGGAGTAGTGGCCATAATCACCACTATCAGATACCTCAAACCCATAAAACCAACACCCAACTTTCCCAAATAGTCAGTATTCTAGTCTTTGGACTAAGAAACCATTTAGAACAGACTTGAGAGTGCAAAATACTACTCACAAGACAAGCTATGGCATATAAAAGCACTTATCAGGGCTTCTGATATTATAGATTATCCATTAGATACATCTATCAATCATTGATGAATAGCTACATAAATAGACCTTACTTGCAAGAATAGGAAGTAGTTCATAGTACTGTTAAACTATATTGAAAAAATATATCAGACAAATAAAAAGAAATAAGATGAGATAGGAGAGAAGAGAATAAAGGGTGGAAGTATACTTAAGTGGTAGCAAAGGGTAGATGGTCTTAATTGGCTACTATAAACTAAAAATAGGCCCTAAGTCTAGGCTAAAGACAAGTCAGCAATGAAGAAGACTACTTATAAGAGAATGTTTTAATATTGAAGATACCTAAAACATTATTCCAACAATATAGGACTAGGTTGGCAAGAACTGAGAAGAATTGGTCATGTGAAATGCATGAACTTCAGTTTTATTTCAAGTTTCTCTGTTTCATTTTTTAGTTTCTGTTTTTTTTCTATTTCTTTGTTTTTTTGTTTATAAAAATACTCTAGTTGTAAGAAAAGCAAAAGAGAAAACTCTGCACCTGCCTTCTAAGCTTTAGAGTTATAAAGTTATGATCTCAAGTGTCTTAAGTATTATATATATTCAAATAGAAAACTCATTTGTGGGTGACTAGAACTACTTAGAAGACTTGGATAACCTTATGCTCTAAAAGGTAGAACTCTTGGTATGTTTTGGGATAAGATTTGTTAGTTATATAGTTGACTGTAGTGAAGTACCTCACAAAACATAGCCAGATCTGAGACTATACTTGTCACAAACTTCATTTGGCCATATCCCTACAAATACTTCCATGATTCCCACGGTCTAAGTTGCATCTTAAAGCCCTTAAAACACTCTCTCAAACAATGCCCAAAATATGTCAAAGCAATTAGTACTCATGAAGATATCAGTTAATCAGTGCTGGACACTGATCAGCAGATATCTCAGGAACTGCCAAACATGGATGTTCACTTCCACATGCACAGGGAAGCCCTCTTCAATATGCTTCTGATAATTATAAATAGACCTTAGAGTAATAAGATCCTGTGGAGATACAAGGACCTCAAGGTTTGACATAATACTGATCTATTATGTAATGACAAGCAAGTCGAGATGACTATCTTATTACACTCAACATTATGAGAGAATGAAGAGAACTCAATGGAGTCTCTCTGTGGATTGCTTTACCTACTTATACGCAATTTTCATTTGTCTATCTATATGCTTAAGTAACTTTCTACAATCTTTCCAGAAGGTTCCATTATGTGACATGTCATGTGACCAGATCATGTGACTCTTATCTTATCTAATCTTATCTCCCATTCTATTTTTAGAATACCTTGTCTAATCCATCCGAGAATAGTTTCTGTTCTTTTCATCCTTCTAGTTATACAATTTTAGATCTGGATGGGTTTATGACATATTACCCATAGATACACATTAATCCTTGAACACAAACAAGGACTGCTCCTTTTATGGTTAGGTTATCACTATTTCAGACATAAAAGGACTGCCATATGTAAAACAATAGGTAATAAAACATGTAATACTCTGTCCAGGTGCACAGACTATCCTTTCATATATATAAGGCTTCCTAGTCTGAGGATTAAATTTTAGACTTAACAACATCTTCTGTTGCTTATTCTACCCTGCTTGAAAATCATCACTCATCAATTACAAATCAAGTAAATGACCATTTGTGATAATACTACTAGATTGACAGTGAACTAGTATAGCTAGACTAGGAATCAGTAAAGACTATTACAATACAAGAGAAACATATACTTTAGAAAAATCATCTCAATTCAGAACCAGCACACTTTACAATAGAACATGAAAATATTTCTTTTTCTTTATATTATATTTCTATTGAGACTATTTCTTACCAATCTCACATTTTCTTCATTTTTAAGATGACTTTTGCCTTTCATAAGTATACTTGTAAATTATGTTTTATTTTTTGAACCCTTTCTATAATCTTCTGATTTAATTTCTCCCCATGAACAATACTTAAGAACTAGTATTATTATTTTATCTACAATTCTAGTGATTCTCCTATTTGTTTTAAAGTTATTTTGTACTCAGATATCACTAACAAAGAAAAACACAAAACACCCTCATCATTGGTGTCCTAGAAGTGAAAACAAGTTCTAATATAAGAGTTCAGTCTTTGGTAAGCAACCTTGAGCTTAACTTCACTCTAAGTCAGAGTTGACAAAGAGAACTTATTAGAGTTCTTAATATTTAATGTATACTACTTATACATGTCCAATTATCTCTTCTTATTTACTGATGTAAAATGTATTACTTAATTAAAAGAAAAGAAAAATAAAATAAGATAAATATTGACTTACAGTGAAAAGGCAATTCATGACATATAAGATAATATAAAAAAGTATGCTAATAAAGATAAAGGAGAGACAAAAGAGTATAAAGTGAGTGACTTAGTACTACTTAGTACTAAAAACCTAAAGTATCAGATAATTGGAAAACATACAGAAAAATTAATAGAGAGGTTTGTAAGACCTTATAGGATAAAAGCAATTATTATTAGTAAGTCACAACTAGAAAGACAGAAGAAAAAAGCACTATAACCAGTAGTAATCAAGAGAAAAGAAGAATAAGAGATAGAGAGAATTTGGGAGAAAGACAAGTGTTTTGTATAAGTATACAGCAGAACAAAACACTTGGAAAAGTAGAGAGAGCTTGAAAAATGCAATGAAGTTAGTAAAGAAAAAGACTATGAAGAAGAACAAAAAGAAATAAGATAACAGAAAATACAAGAGGAAGAAAAGGCATTGAGAATAGATCTACTAGAAAAGGATATAGCTATCACAAACTTCATTTGGCCAATAACTCCATGAGTACTTGCACGATTCCCACGGTCTAAGATACGTTGGAAAGCCCTTAAGAAGACCTTTTGAACAATGCCCAAAATGTGTTAAAGCAATCAGTACTCACTGAGATATCAGTTAATCAGTGCTGGACACTAATCGGCAGATATCTTGGGAACTGCTGAACGTGGACATTTGCTTTCACATGCACATGGAAGCTCTCTTCAATATGCTTCTGATGATCATAAATAGACCTTAGGACAATAATATCCTATGGAGATACAAGAACCTCAAGGTTTGGTATGACACTGATCTATTACCCATAGATACACATCAATCCTTGAACATAAACAAGGACAGCCCCTTTTATGGTTAAGTTATTGCTATTTCAGACACAAAAGGACTACCATATGTAGAACAATAGGCAGTAGACATGTGATGCTCTATCCAGGAGCATAGACCATCTCATTTATGTATATAAGGCTTCATAGTCTGAGTGTAATGACAAGAGTAGTCAAAACAACTTTATTATCACACTCAACATTATGAGAGAACAAAGAGAACTCGATAAAGTCTCTTGGTAGATTGTGCTACCTACTTATACACAATTTCTATTTGTCTATGTATATGCCTAAGTAACTACCAATCTTTCCAGAAGGTTTCATCATATGACTTGTCATGTGACCAAGTCATATGATCTTATCTTATCTTATCTTATCTCCCTTTTCTCTATTTAGAATCCTTCATCTAGTCTGTCTGAGAATAACTCTCATTCTTCCCATCCTTCTAATTATACCAATTTTGGTTCAGGTGGGTGATTTATGATATTACCCCCCTTTTTAAGGTTCTTTCTCTGCAAGAACTTGGCTCCTTTCCATTTTCTCCAATTTTTTTCTAGTTTCTTTAAATATTCTCTGTCGAACTTTCCATCATCCCATCCATATAATAATTTTGCCATGAATCTCCCTAGCATTTCCCTTTGTTCTTCTTCTACCCTTCTTCTTTCTCTGCCGTATTCCTTCTCATATTTGTCTACTGCTTCCTTGGCATTTTTCAGGTTTGCCTCTCTTTCTCACAAGTCTTCTTCTGCCATATATCCTTTCCACCTTACCAAGTACTCCCATTTTCCGTATTTCCTTCTTTTGTTTATTATTCTTTCCACTTCATATTCCTCTTCTCCTTCTATTACTACCAGAAGGGCTGGTTGTTTCTTCTGTCCTTGAACTTACTCCCTATATCTTCTGATTCTACTTACATTCACTACTGGGTGAATTTTGACTGTTCTTGGTAATTCTAACTCTACTGCATTGTTTGATATGACCCTCTTTACCTTGTAGGGTTCCGCAAATCTTTCTGTTAACTTTTCTGTCCTCCTTCCCTCCATCTGCCATTTCAAATCTTTTGTGCTTAGCAGCACTAAGTCCCCTACTTGGTATTCTTCCACCTCTCCCCTCTTCCTATCTGTTTGCTTCTTCATTTTTTCTTGTGCCTTCCTCAGCGTTGATGGAGGTCTTTAAAGCAAAGTGGGGTGGGATTTGTGTGTTGTAATGGGTGTGTAGATCAAAATATCAAAATGCTTTACTGTCCTTACAAAAGTGGGTACTACCGAGTTAGAGAGTCAAAATCTCCAAGTTGTTCCACAATTGTGTGCAATCAAGTAGGCACTGGGGAGGTAGTCAAATGTAAAAGGGAGGGGCTCACGAGATAGCAAAAGCTTGTTATTTAAATACTAGAATAAAAGAAATGTTTTTAGTTTCCGCTCAAGAGCACTCTTACTGGTCGGATCTCAAAGGTGTGTGTTCCTCTCACACCGTAGCACTACCATCCAAGGTACTAGTCTAATAGGCTGGCTCGCCGTTGATACAGCAATCCTATCTAGATCTCACGTTGCCCTCATGCAAGCTCACTCTCAACTGACTATACAGTTGGCAACTTACTCTGAAAACACGTAGCGAGCGGTTCAGCTCCTAGTCCAAGTGAATGCCCAAGTCCTCCTTTAGAGTGGGTATCCCTTGAGGGAAGTTTTATAAGGTTTTTATAAAAAAGAAAGAGAGAAAAAGAGCTCTTAATCACTTAAGTTGAGTTTCAGCTCTAAAGCAATGAAGAGCAAAGATGGGGGTTCTTCTCCTTTCACCTCTCTGTGCTACTAGAGTATTATATTAGTATTACAAAGCCCAGAATGCAACAAACAAGAGAAGAAAGAAATCCTCCCAATTACTCAAAAAGGCAGGTAGAATGAGTCAAGTCCGCATCCGATCATGCAATAGCCACTCTCTGTACTCCTTGTCTATTTTCTACTAACTTTCTTTATCTCGTCGGCCGACCTTGAGCCTGTTCTAAGGGTTTTTGGGTGCTCGAGAGGTTCTTTGGACATTGGTCTGACTGCTCTTGAGTGTGTCTTTGTTGTCGATATCACTCCTCTCTGCTTCCAACTCTCCTAATTCCTCTCCTAAACCTTCCTCTACTCTCCCTACTATTTCCTGTTCACATCCCTCAGGTCCTTCTTCTTTCCATCCCTTCCCGATGATGTTCGGCATATCCTCGTCTTGTTCTTCTATATTTGGCCTGCCGATCAGGACTGATGCGCGACCTCTTATGGTGTTCCTATTATAAACCAGGGGTCAGCTATTGGATGACATCATTATCAAGGGAAATGCTTCTAAGGTTGAGTTTGCTCTTGAGAGTACTTCTAGAGGGGAGTCCATCTTATAGATATAATATGAGACCATCTGGACAGCATTATGAGGTACTAATAGTGGCGATTGCAGCCACTACTCTGCTACTTGGATAGTGTTCTCGAGTACATGACCGGACTTCTAGTGGTTATGTCTGGGAAGCCAATTCTCTCTTAAGAGCCGTTTATTATGATTATTATGTTCTAAATGTCACTTATATTGCCAAAATTAATTGTCTGGCATGACAGTGCTGCCTGTACTTCTTCCTGTATTCTCTTCATTCTCTCTGTGAACTCCTTTGCTCCCTCTGATTTTCCTTTCCTTCTTATCTCAAATCCTATTCTTAGGTCTCTACCATTATTTGCTCTAAAGGGCGATACTTTTGTCAAGGTATTCACCTTATTATTGTAGGCAAATTCTGCTGTTCCTAGCCATTCTGACCACTGTTCTTGTCTATAGTCAATGAACATTCTTAGATACTGTTCTAGTTCCTGGTTTGTTTATTCTGTTTGTCCATCTGTTTGTGGGTGGAAGGCTATTGACAACTTTGTTTCAATCCCTAGTATCTGATTTAACTCCCTTATTAGGTTTGCTGCAAATTGTGCTCCCCTATCTGAGATGATGCTTTTAGGCAATCCATGTAGTTTCCATACATGATCCCTGAACAGTCTTGCTAATCCTTCTGCCAATGTTTTCTCTGTTGTTAGAACAAAATACACCATTTTTCTTAATTGATCACATACTACCAGAATTGCATCGTATCCCTGAGCTATTGGTAGTTTGGTGATGAAATCTACTGTGATGTGTGTCTATGGTTTTTCTGGTGCTTCATTTGGCATGAGTTTTCCTGCTGGCGCAGTTGTCCTGTTCTTGTTCCTTTGACAGGCATCACATCCCTCCATGTATCTCTTTACCTCCTTAGTTACTTCTGGCCACCAGAAGTTCTACATGACCAGTTCTACCGTCTTCCACTGTCCTCTATGTCCTCCTATTGGCGTGTCGTGATGTAGCCAAATTATTTTTGTTCTCAACTCCTTGTCCTTTGGTACATACACCTTTCCTTCCTTTAACATAAGCCCATTTTCCTCTCTCCATTCTTCATCTCTTAGCATCTTTACCCCTGCTTGTTTCATTTCCTCTACTGCCTTGATGACCTTGTCGTCTTTTGCTTTTGATTCCCTTACTTTCTTCAACAGATCTACTCCTTCAATTAGTACCTCCTCCGTTCTTGCTTTCCTCAGCCATTCTGCTCTTACTAACATTCTATCTTCGTTGTCCTTTTCTATTCCTCTCCTCCAGTCTGGCCTTCTACTAAGTCCGTCTGCCTTCCCCATTCTACTTCCTAGGACATGTTTTAACACAAAGTCAAATCTTGATAGGAATAATGCCCATCTTGCTTGCCGTCTGTTCAACTTCTGGTTTGTCATGAAGTATTCTAAGTTCTTATGATCCGTCCAAATTTTAAACTTGGTTCTTGCTCCTTCCAGGAAATGCCTCCACGCTTTCAAACATCTGATTACTGACAATATCTCCTTATCATGAATTTCATAGTTCCTTTCCATGTTATTCAACGATTTGGAGATGAAGGCCACTGGTCTCCATTTTGCATCCTTTCCTTTTACTGACAATACTCCTCCCATTGCATAGTCTAATGCATCCACCTCGACTCTCATTTCTTTATCCAAATCTGGCACTACCAGTACTGGTTCGGTCATAAAAATCTTTTTGAGTTTGGTGAATGCCTTTTTCTGCTCTTCTTCCCACTTCCATTTCTCATCTTTTCTGACCAACTGGTATAGTGGTTTGGCGATTTTGGCAAAGTCTTTAACAAATTGCCAGTAGTAGTTTGCTAACCCCAAGAATTTTTGTATATCTTTAACACACTGTGGGGTTGGCCAGTTCGTGACTCCCTTTACCTTTACCTTTTCCATTCGGAACCCTTCTGATCCCATTATCACCTCTAAGAACCCTATCTCTCTAACCTTTCACACACACTTCTCCGGTTTCACATAGAGATCATTTTCCTCTAATTGTCTCAACACTTCCTCTACTATCTTGTCGTGTCCTTCCTCAGTTTTTGTTGCCACTAATACATTGTTGATGAAGGTAGCTACATCCCCTTTGTTGATCATATCCCTAAAGAGGTTGTTCATCATAGTCTGAAAGGTGGCTGGTGAGTTTGTGAGTCTGAAGTATATTACTGTTAGCTCAAACAATCCTAAGTGCGTTGTGAACGCCGCCTTCCATTTGTCTCCTTCTTTGATTTGAACGTTGTTATAGCACCATCATAAGTCCATCTTTGTAAACACCTTCTTGGTCCCCATACTGTCTATTAGTTCTGATATCAGGGGCAAGGGGTAGCTGTTCTTGATTGTTCCTTTGTTCACATAGTGATAGTCCTGTACCATTCTCCTCTTTCTGTCCTTCTTAGGTATGAATAATACTAGCAATGTCTGCAGGGATTTGGAAGGTCTAATGTAACCCTTCTGTAACAAACTTCATTTGGCCATAACTCCACAGATACTTGCACGATTCCAACGGTCTAAGATGCGTTGGAAAGCCCTCAAGAAGACCTTTTGAACGATGCCCAAAATGTGTCAAAGCAATCAGTACTCATCAAGATATCAGTTAATCAGTGCTGGACACTGATTGGTAGATATCTTGGGAACCGCCGAACGCAGACGTTTGCTTCCACATGCACATGGAAGCTCTCTTCAATACACTTCTGATGACCATTAATAGACCTTAGGTCAATAAGATCCTGTGAAGATACAAGGACCTCAAGGTTTGGCATGACATTGATCTATTACCCATAGATGCACATCAATCCTTGAACACAACAAGGACAGCCCCTTATATGGTCAAGTTATTGCTATTTTAGACACAAAAGGACTGCCATATGTAGAACAATAGGCAGTAGAACATGTGATGCTCTGTCCAGGTGCATAGACCATCATTTCCTGTATATAAGGCTTCATAGTCTGAG
>Ga0154005_100198_pt1 | contig 31050 bp, 30 predicted proteins | sample TSFL089MetaG_FD_104698 | JGI IMG/M metagenome (GOLD analysis project Ga0154005, IMG submission 104698) | Attine ant fungus gardens microbial communities from Florida, USA - TSFL089 MetaG | ecosystem: Host-associated > Fungi > Mycelium > Unclassified | place: USA: Florida, Lake Talquin State...
GCCCATATACCTTATCGGTCCAGTCCCAGACGGTGACACCGATGCATGCCGACACTGCTTTGCATGCTTCAATCACACTCTGGTAGTCCCGCTGTTGCTGCGCCAACAGTGCACTGGTGGCGGTCTAGTCCAGAACAATGACTTTCTGCATTCAGGTCTCATGCTGCAACAGCTCAGCCGTCTCGCCGACTGAAAACTTGTCAACTTCTTATTACACACCCCATAAATTTATGCACTGTAGATCAATCTCCACATAGCTGGACTAGACTAACTTTTGTGAGAGGTGATTCAACTTCCTTCAACCCCCTCTTCAGTAGCCACTATCACATCTTCTCAACCATAAGACCTATCCAGCAATGTGAGAACCCAGGAGAGCCAATAATGTAGTTTAATGAACTGGATAATTCAGCCTCACAATTGTTAAATGAATATGCCACAAGATCATGGAGCTGCAACTCACCAGACTATGACTACGGGACTGTGGACCTCGAACAAGTTTGGGAGAAGAGATGTTGAGAATGTGAAGCATGAGATTATGATGGATTTGAGGTGTTGTATTTTAAGAAGTTAGCAAGCTTTCAGTTGGCGAGATGGCTGAGTTGTTGGAGCATGAGACTTGAACGCAGAAAGTCACAAAGTGACAGATGTGGTTAGGTTGGACGTTCGAACCTCATCTTGACCACTAAGATTAAAAAAACATTAAAGATACTAATTGCACACAAAAGTGTGAAGAATAAAAAGAAATCAATTCAGAGCTCTGGAAATAAATTCCATAGCTCTGAATTGTTTTTCCTCATTTTGTATGGTCTGTCAACTTACTCTCAGCCTATTCTCTCAGTTTTACCTGCCACACCTCACCACAACTCTGTTGCCAGTCCCTCACAAGAGCAACATCTGCAGGTCCTGATGGAGTCTGGGCTTGAACTCGACCTGAATCTCCATTGTTGCTGCGTGATTGATAACGCCAGTCGCCTGATACTGTCAAAATACCTGCCAGTGGCTTAAAAAAATGAAAGACTCTGTGGTTGCACACTCAACATGCCAATCTTTCTGGTACGACGGTCTAATGCACTCTGGTGAAGGGCCTCCTCTGAAGGGCCTATTGTATCGAGATTTCTCAGACAATGACCAAGTTACGAGGTAGGCTACTGGCCAGCATCACACAGCTGAGTGGGAACTCAGAACAGGAAGTTGATATTGTCACTTGCAAGTATATACCGGGCCATGGTATTAATAACGCGATGACCTCGAAAAAGCTCAGTTGATGCTTAGGAAAAGGGTAATTGACATTGTGGATGGCAGCACTTATTTTCAGATGCCTATTCTCTCAATTTTACCTGCCACACCTCACCACGACTCTGTTGACCGTGCTGTTTTTCGTCTTGTCAGTCCCTCACAAGAGCAGGTACTGATGGAGGGTGGACCTACAATTACTCATTGGGGAATTGATTTTACATTCTTAATTAACTCAACAAATCATCGTAATTCACTACTCGTCTTTCTACCAGAAAGATGCTATCTACATGTCGCAGCATTTCCATATTAATCACTGTCACTCTAGTCGTGCTACTTTTTTTATGTAGAGTTGCCATGTAAAATGGTAATTGTAGGCTCAAGAGCCTTTAAAGACATTTCGTCAGATACTTTCGGAGAACCTACCCTAGTCACCACTCTCTATACCGACATTTGCTAGTCTCCATGAACACCAGGAAGGATTGGAAGCCAGTATGCGGACCGAGTTCACTCGGCACATAATAGCCGTCGAGGGAGATGAACTAGAGGATGAGCAGGAATGGCGATTCATTGGACCATAAACTGTGTGTGTAGGTGTTGTTGAGAGGGAGGACAAAGAGGAAGAGGATGGAACAGGTGAGCGAGGACGAGGTGTCAAGGAGGAGGATTCATTGGGTTTTGAACTATCCTTACCCCGGGCATGCAGCTTTAGATTCTGTTTCAGTCTCTATGAATGCAGGTGGCTCAGCAACATACACATAGAGAAATCACATATGCTTTCTTACCTTACGAGTCTTGGCCGAGAGCTCGCTTTCATATTCGAGATAGTCCTACTGATTCAACCTTGGAAGTACACGCAAGCAATAGAGGTCAATTATTTTCACATAGCCACCTTTAGGCTCCGTTCCATCATCCACGGCTCTGAGGGAGAGCTTTCTCCGATCTAACCAATCGTCTATCATAATTCGCGCAAAGTCAGGACATTCTAATGTAAGGCTAGCAAGCACGAGGGTTGCTAGAACCTGGCTGGGATGTGTTGCATTGAGTCCTAAGGCGATGCAAAGGGACAGGGAGCATTTGTAGAAATTTGTAACGAGGGTGTGGGGCGTTCCTGATAGACTCGCAGGAAGATACTCCGGGAGTTTAGCCGTTTTTGTCTGGGAGGGATGTGAAACGTACACATCAGATTCCCAAGACTGCGTCTGGGATTGAAGGATGCTGCTTCAAATAACTCTGGGAAGTGAAGAAATGTACCAATGTACGATAACATTTGAAGTGATAAGCAGAGAGTCTAGAGAGCAGATGGCTTCTGAGAAATAGCAGAGTTAATAGGAGTGTGAGCATTTCAGTCTTATTGCTGTTAGCATTGTGAGTTTATCACTTTCGTATTAAATATAATTTAAAAAACCTGTTGATCGGTATTAGTCAGCTTGGACAGTTTATTTCTTTGAATTGTTTCAATACTGATCATCATATTTGTAGAGAGATAGATTGATTTACTTCTGGAAGTGAATATACATACATAATATTCATAAATAGGAGACCAACTTGAACTGTTGCGTCATGGACATCGCATCAACTCAAGAAACCGTCCCTGTCCTCACTCCTCTAGTTACGTGCTTAAGTGGATTTTGTATGCTGGCTTGGGAAAAGAAACTTACCAGCCTCATCATATGATTTGCGGCGAGGCATAGGGCGAATATTCGTTTGCAATCTGGGATTTCTTTGAATGGGTAACTAATGACTGAATGTCGGCAAGATTTTACGTGGAACCATAAATCCACTTACGAAGCTCCGAGCCGATATGCCACACCTAACCCAGATACAACGGCAATTTCATGCATGTCTAGCTGAGATTAGAAAGAGCCCTCCATCTAAGCAAAGAAACATACTAAGGATAGTCCATGCTCCAGCAAACTGAGTGTGATACTACGAAACCGCCATGATATTAAAACCTCCAGATGCATACCATGCAAGGCTCACCTTTCCATTAATCAAGCCCATCCATGGTACAGTACCGGCATAGTGCTGCCAACGATGGCTTTGTTGCTTCCACCATTTTTCCATGATCACTTCTTCTTGGCTTATCTCACCTTTGGTCCAAAATTTCTGACTTTCAGGCGTGTTGTCTAAAAAGATGGTCTGAAAGACGTGGCGTTCAGGCGGAAGTGAAGGTTGTCCAATTTCGCAGTCTTGACCATTTTCTGTAGCCTGACGGGAGGCAACTAAACCACTTCCCCATGATAATGCCGATTGACTGTGAGGGACACCTCTCTGAGCCTCCTCAGTCTCAACTGCTGGGTTTCCATGAGGTCCAAAAGGAGACTGGCCATCAAACTGCACGTATAAGAATTAATTGCCGGCTCGCCAAGCCAAAGTCCTACCTGCGGCTGATAAACTGTGAGATCAAAACTCATTTCAATCTTTCTTCTGTCTTCGGGTACACTACGGACGAAATAGAGCGGTTGAAAGCTCTTCTCGGCAAACGCATATTTCTTCCGTCTTTCACAATCATCTTGATGTTCCTTTGAACGGAGCATGGGTTCATATTGAACACGGTAATGCTAGGAGAAGACATGAAATTCAAGCTATTCAAATGATCGATGAAATCACTCACCTTCTCCATGTACAAGAGGTCACTATGTGTAACCGTGACATCCCATAAATACTGGGCAGCATGTAAGACCAACAAGAAAGGTGTTGGACAATGACTACCTTGACATTGCCCAATATCCGCCGTTCTAGCCAGCTTGCATCATTACCCAGAATCCGGAGAGCTGCATCTGCGTCACAGCAGAGTACAAGTTCGTCAAATACTTCCATCTGCTCTTGGCCGGGGTCTACAACCTCTTGAGCACTGTTGGTCCCGTGAGTAGGTCGACTCCAAATCTCAACTCCGTTGCGCCTCCGTCTGACTTGAGTGACCTCGCGTTGAGTAATGATTCGGACAGAACCTTGACCTTGATCCTCGATTACAGCTTTCCAAACAGAATAAAGACTTGACAGGCGCGGAAATGCGCACATACGAGGTATGGATGCCAGAAAAGTGTCAGAAGAATACTCGAACTGTCATTGAAGTGGATAGTAAGATCAAAAAATCCTTGGAGAGAATGATGAACGTGTTACCAGACGCATATTAGGATCCATGAAAACACGTTCAAGAATAGCACAGGATATATAAGGTGTTTGATTGCCAGTTCCAAAAAAGAGGGCAACGAGGGGGTAGACAATGACATCACCAAATTCCTAGTATTTTGTCAACCAATTGGGAATAGATGGAACAAACATTCCAACTTTAGAGAACCGAAACATTTTCAACATTGTGCTGACAGATATCATAGCGAAAACTGGTTCAAAGGTCTTGATGATCTTGAGGACACGGCCAAACTTCTTGATGTCGTCGCTAAATCTGTATATATATGTTATTCAGGGTTAAACTTGAAAAACGCTAAGTGAGCCCTACTTATCAATTACTTGGGTTGGGAATACATTGCTCCAAAATTCCGTATCTGGGTCACGCCCAAAGCTCACTTGCATGCCGACATCAGAAACCTTGAACCCCAGCCTGTCGAAAAGTGCGTATGTGTTATAAAACACAGGGCTTGCGCCTTGCACTCCGTCATTAATATAGTCTGCGCCGTATTTATCTTTGTCTATGGGGGCAGATGTCGCCATCCCGCCTGCGTTGGCAGAGCGCTCGTAGAGTGTCACATCGAACTTATCGGGATGCCGAGAGAAAGCAAAGGCGGCGGACATTCCGCAGGCTCCTCCGCCAACAATAAGAATGCGGGTTTTGGCTGACATTATGGTTCAGAATTAAGATGTACTGGGAGAACACGATCATCCCGGATGTCGGACATAATTGTCGACGAGGATACAACCTGCGATCGCATTACGTCATTGGTTTACCTGTTAGCTGGGCACTTTCCTGCACGTGCCTGCATCTATGCTTCCATTGAGTCTTCGTCTTCGCTTTCATCTCCCTAGGGTGCAGGTTGTTTGGATTTATCACCTGACCTGGGCAGGTCATTAACCGTCTCTGACCTGTGCAAATAATACACAGGATAATATGAACCCGGGGCATGCGTGAAGTATCACTTGCATGAGAAGCGGCATAGACCATGACGGGTGTCTCATATTTTTATGACGTCGTTGATTAACAATACCTGACTGCCGTCACGAAGGGTGCAGTGACAACAGTTGAAATCAGCCACGCAATCCTGACATTCCCTCTTCGTCAAGAGGTGGAGGAATTAATTTCTTCTCAAAAACTAGTCGGGACATGCCATCACTTTTTTTGCCATCAAAAGTGTAGTTTTGGAATGAGAAATACTTGAGACCTAGACCAACAAGCACGATTGTTTCAAAATGACTAAAGAGAGTCTTTGAACAAACTAGACGTACACCGGAAAGGATCAAGTTTGATGTGCTGATACGAAAGAATGAAAAGTAAACTACTACAATACTGCCCTGGTCGACAGACCTTTGATATGTGATCATTCTTGTTATTTTGAAATACAAGTCAAATTTATTGTCATTTAGTTGCACTTATATCTGGTCATTGGACAAAGAACGACAGTGTGAGGTTTAACAGTCATATTTAACGTGATTATTGCATGGGTACATTAATGAGGTAGAATTAAGATCGGCTGAGGATGGTCCGTGAAAGGGATGGCCTAATGACCTACGTCCAAGGACATTTCTAGTGCTTGGAATTTGTCCGCGGAAGGATCTATGTACATTGATGACGAGTCTTCTAGATCGATCAAGAAGATCGACCAACGAGTAAAGGTAATCGATGAATGTTATTCATCGACAATGGTACAACGGCTGACAAAGGTTTCCTTCTACTTCACACGACCGAACAAACCTCATTCTAAACGTCTCATCTATCAGAAGTCCTGGAATCCGGTGGACCTCAGTTTTGTCTGATAAGTGAAAGAAGCAGAAGTCAAAGCTGAGAAATTGAGCTTATTATATGCCGACATCTTGGGACAGCTGCACTCTCGAGTTCATGTGATGATTCAGCTACCTTCGAGAAGCTGTGACATAGGCACAAGAGAAGAAATATATAAGTCACTACACCTCATTATGCTTGGAAGCTTGCAAAAATGTTCGCTTCACTGGTAGCTTTGCCGTTCATTGTATTACAGGTGTTCTCGATAGCTCCGAAGGGTCCATGGGATCATTTCAACTTTGCACCAAAAAGCAGGACCAGTCGGCCAACTAACATCCACTCTACACAAGGAAACATTCAGAATGCACAAGCTCTCATTGGATCCGGGATAGCGACATTAACTGGGAACGGTAGTTATGTCGTTGTCGACTTTGGTCAAGAGGTAACGTAGGATTATAGAGTAGAAGATCGTTCGATTAACAATGATTGACAGGTTGGAGGACAGGTTTTCCTACACGTGGATGATTCAACTGCAGATTCCAGACTCTCCCTTTCATTTACCGAATCTGCACAGTTTATCAGTCCCAGTACTTCGGACGACTCTTGTCGTAGCGTCTCCTCAATGGATGGAGATGGGGTCCAGTCTCTCCCAAGACCTCTTTCACAGGGACAATTCCAGCAGACCATCGGCCAACAACGTGGCGGTTTCCGATTTCTGACAATTGTCAGTAATTCCGAGGCCCCCGTCAGCATTTCGAATGTTGGAGTACACAACACGTTCATGCCGCATTGGGATGACTTGACAGCCTATACGGGTTACTTCTTTACACGAGATCCCAATTTTCACGATCCCGACTTTCTGACGAAATTGTGGTATGCCGGAGCGTATACAGTTCAGATGAACACGATTGATGTGCATCAAGCTCGACAACAACCTTGTCCCCGTCCAAAGGGTAAGAACCTCCCTTCTGCGGATTGTACCAGGGTTGATGCGGGGACTTGCAGGGTGGGCTAATAATGCTACTGGAGGTCCAGTCGAGGGACCTATCTTGGTCGACGGTGCGAAGCGTGACCGGTGAGGTATTCTGATATTCTTATTTGCAAGTGTTAACAAAACGTCCATAGAAATATCTGGCCAGGTTCGTTGTTCAGTATGAAGTTGGAGCTTCTCCTATACCTACATAGGTGATATGGGAATCTCGAGTCACACAGAGCTAGTCGCTCTTAACGATATCCTGTCAAGTAAAAATGCACTTCTCGTGATGTTCTCAACACAAGACCCTGCGACCGGAGCTCTCCAGTATTCTGGCCCTCCAATTAATGCCAAAGGTAGTGACACCTACATTTCTTGGTCTCTGATCGGAGCGCATAATGTTTGGCTGTACACTGGAGATCTGGAATTCGTTCGAACGGTTTGGACAAACTACACCAAAGCCCTAGCGTTTTTGGAAGTCCAGGTCGACGAGACAGGGTTGATGAACGTCCCAGAATCATTTTCCAATGACTGGGGTAGGGACGGGGGACAAGGCCATAACATTGCAGCGAACGTACTGCTTTACAGGGTGAGTAACTGTGAGACTTCTAGGTCGGCTTGTGATGACTTTTTGACAGTCTTTGATTGTAGCGTCCGAGCTTGCAAGCCATGTGGGCGATGAAGATATGTCTGCTACCTATACAGCCGACGCAGAGCTGTTGAAGAAGACGATCAACGATGTGCTATGGGATGATGAAGCGGGGATGTATCGTGACAACGAGTCCAGTTCACTGCACCCACAGGATGGGAACTCGATGGCTATTTTATTCAATATCACCCAATCGCAGGAGCAGAATAAGGCAGTCAGCAAGGGCTTGACGCAGTTCTGGACTGATATTGGACCCTTAAGCCCTGAGCTGAACGACACGATCATTCCTTTCGTGGGCGGATTCGAAGTAGTTCGCTAACATCTTCACCCGATCAGAATGATTGATTTCCACTAGGTTCAAGCTCATTTCATCGCAGGAGAAGGCGAGCGCGCGATTGATCTACTTCACAAAGGTGGGCTGAGTCAACGTTACCAACATCAAGATACTGACCAGTTGGTATGCCTCAATTAGAGGTGAGAGCTCCGTAATGCACATACAAAAGCTTATGTTCGCATGAAGTGGGGATATATGTTATACACCAACTTATCTGTCCAGTCAACCCTTTTGGAGGGTTTCACGGCTAACGGCTCGCTTGGGTGAACTTGCCTGGATATAAGCCACTTTTTGCGACTAGATGCTGAATACAGTTTGTTAGGTATCGCTCTGCGGCGGGCTACAACTTTGATCACTCGGACACAAGCCATAGTCATGGATGGTCTACAGGTCCAACACCGGCTTTGACATTCCACGTCTTGGGGATCGGTATTACGTCACCTCAAGGACAAGCGTGGACCATAGCGCCTGTCTTGAGTGGACTAGAATCTGCAGAAGGGGGCCTGGAAACTGGGCTCGGTTGGTTTGGGGTAAAATGGAATGTCAAGAAGAATGTTTTGACAATTGAAATTTCGACACCGAGAGCAACATCAGGGACTGTGACATTGCCAGGTACTGGGGAGATAACAGTTGATGACAGATTGGAGTCTAGCGGAACTATAGAGTTGAGAGGAGGAGACCATGTTTTAACGAGACGCCTGTTTTAAAGACTCAATCCAACGACAACAATAATTTGTACGCCACGTGATGAGCTAGGGTATTTACTCTCCAATGGTTTGTGGGATTGCTTCCGCCGCTCTGGTCTGTCTACTCTCTCTGTCAGGTCGAAGCCTTGCAGATGAACAAAAATCTTTCGACTGTCTTGTTGTTGGCGCAGAGTTTGATTTGACTAGACTTGCGCATGATCTCAGCCGAACAAGAGAAATGCCTCCAACAACGATCATTGATCAGCTCAGGTTCAATCTCTGTGCTGACCTCAAACATGTGGAGGGCGCAGAAGACCGGGACCGGGACAACATTCTCAATCATCCCGAACCATCGCCTAATGTTCAGTGCGAAAAAGGCACTCGTGCTTATCTCACTATTAGAATCCAGGAGAATCCAATCGAATAATTGTACTCACCCCCGTTGAGCCCGTTGAGTCTGTGTCGACCTATCAAGTAGCAGCAAGTCTGTCGGGTAGATTCTCGCATTCCGATCTTCGCCCAGTGCGTATGCGCTCACACATTGTAAACCCTAAGTCTCTGGACATTGTATTTGAATACCCGAGATATTCGGACCCGATTGATTCGACATTAGCTCAGAAGCTCAATCTCACGATCTACCGCGAAATAAATTCTACCTCTGGCCCAAATTCCTTTCTTATGATGACTCGATGTTGAATCTTGAATGATCCGTACCTAATGGTTGCTCCAAAACTACCGATTCTGAACCTCCCAAGGATGACGAGGAAAATAAACGACAGCGACAGCGGAGAAGAGAGAAGAATTGCTTGATCGATATTGTGCTTCCAGTTAGCGTGATGTCTTGTTTCGACTCGAGACTGATTGCATGGACAATCAATTCTCTCATTTCAGAAGAACCTCTGTCGATATTCTCCGATCAGAATCGCTCTTGATGTTCTGGCGCTCAGTGACACGGAGTCTGTGACTAGCACGATGCGCTCTGTGTTGAGGTCAGTTGCTTTAGGTATGCCCAACCTGATTACAAATAATTCTGCATCAGGTACAGTAGCTTTTTCTGCTGCCGCTTTGGACGATGAGATTTGGCCTAGTTTCCAGCTACAAGGGTAGCATCGGTTACCACGATGGGAGTCGTGTCTTGACTCAGTACTTCTAGGCACAGATCGTCTAGTCGAGAAAATTATCTAGGATTCGTCATCGAATGCATCAAAGTGTCCAGTTAATCTGTCAAGAGACGTTCCGGTTTCCACCAGGGAATCAAAACTCTTCCAGAAGCTTTTTCTGGCCAAAGTTTTGCCTTCTGAAAAATTGGGGGGTTATCACTACTGACCAACCTTGCTTGACAGCTATCAATCAATACAGTATAACCCGTGGGTGTGGAGTGCATAATGAATGGACCAGGATGGACAGAGACTTGTCAAGTGTTCAGCACATAGAGCCTGCAGAAACTGTGTGAGCCAGCTGTCCAACTATGTGACACCTGGGCATCTCAAGTGCATTCGGTCCAATGTTTACTTGCATTACATATGCATGCCGCGAGGAAGTGATCAGGACACGGGTCCATGTTAATTATATTAGCACCCAAAAAAATCCAGTTATTAGAACTCGGGCCCAGCGCCCAAGGTCGGGTACAAAGCCTATTACTTTGAAGTGGTCAAGGCTCAAGCTCAAGTAGCCCGGTGCAAGGCTCCAAGCCAATGTACGAAATTGGCCATACAAGGACCTCTAGGGCATGCCCTCTCCGCTATTCAGATATCTAATTAGACTAATATAAGGTGTTGTAACTGGTGCTGTAATTGGTGTTGCAGCTGATCTTGAACCGAGGTTCTGATAACTGCAACTGCATTTCTTTTGGTGCTGATGTAATTTACATGGACCGTGGCCCTAGTGGATCAGGAAGACCCTAAGGTCCTATCATCACATTTCATTTGAGAACAGGGGATCTGATGGAATGTTGTTTGATGACATAACATTGAACAATAAAAGTCTGATTCTGATGTTCTAAATTGAGGTGAGATGGAGGACTTCCAAATTTACAATTCTATTCCGACAGATAAACTTCCTGCAAGGTTACCCGCCACCATTGTTATTTGCGTATAAGTACTATGTCTCTATTCGACTGTTGTATTCCGGACTCGACACTCTACCAAGAAGTTCATCTTATCGTGGGTCAGATTGATAGCAAATGACTTCGAGAGAAAGCATGTTCTGATTTGCTCCATCAGGGACACTGGCAACCTGAATCAAGGGTCCGAAAATCATCAACAAATCGGTGATTCGTATCTTCCATAGACCTTGCCTGACCTTTAAATTGTGACCTTCTTGCAAGATCTCCTAGACATCTGGAAATGAACCTTGAATCACCTATCATGGGCGCAAGGTATCTCAGTGGTAAAATTCTTCCCTACCGTCATCTTTCTTTTGTGATAATCTGGTTTTGCATTAGCTGTAGCGCTCTCTATCATTTTCTATGACCGATGCCTACACTTTGACGAGGAAGTAGAAGACATATGGTCTAATTTGCGGGAGAGAACATGGCTCAAAATCATGTTTTTATGTGGAAGATACACGTCTGAGGCCCTCGTGGCATACACCGCAGCAAGTAAATCAAAACATTGATTTCGTATGAATGTTAACTCTGAACGTATCGCCGATAGTTATGGGTGGCTTCAGCACCAACTTGACTAAAGAGGAGTGAGCATTTAGGAAGGCTCAGTAATCATCATACATTGACTCAGCATCTGCAGTTGCAAAACTTACATCATTATCATAACTATTCTCCTTCAACTATCAGTGATTGGTACAGAAGGTATGCTCATTGGTTTGTGACAGAACATTAACTAACAGTGAAAATTTAGGTGTGGTTATCTATCGCTTACGATCGCTCTGGAACCGATCCCGTTATGCAACATATGCTATTAGTCTAATGGCCTCATCTATAGCAATACTGGTAATTACGGCTACAGTCCTCGAACTCTCGGAGGTCCCAGGTACGACAATTCATCCCGTCATTCGCTCCTTGAGCTGGACTGAAGATTTTGTAGACTATCTCGATGTTGCAAGTTTCCTGAAATCTCGCCAGTGTTTACTCAAGTCTAGTCAAAAACTTATCCCTTCTCTCATTTTGGAAGCTTCTGTCCTAGTAATATCTATCATCATCATTTCGCCCAGAATTGTACTGATCTATACAGTAGGTGGCTTGGGACATTTTCAATATTTTCTTCTTCATGACAAATACATTTGCGACCCCTTATCAATGTTCCCAGGACATATTCTTCCGCTTCAAACGTGATGGAGGCCGCTACTTCATTTGTCTTTTTGGTATCAATACATGTCTCCTTGCCAGGTGGTTATCTCTAAATTTTTACTGTAGTTATTCGTTCTATGCAACTATTTATGACGGTATTTGCCAAGGTGAGAGCTGGAAGACTAGATGTCATGTAATTCTGACCTTCTACAGGAATCACAACTCTCTGCAATACCGTAGGCCTGAAAACACTGTCATTTACGTAAAAGTTCTTAATGACTGACTAGACTTTTCTGGGCATTGGCTACTATTATCAACGCCCGTATATTCCATCGTATAGGCAGGGATTTTGAATCGAAGCGGGGAATTCCGCGTTGATGGCAGATGGCAGATGAATGGGGCTCAGTTTGAGTAGAATAATGTTTCAACTCCCTGTCTTAGTACTTGACACTCTGTCTCATGATCTCCTGCAGGATCATCTCAGTCTACACAAAAAGTGTGTACTATCAGTGAAGTGAGCTTTTTCCACAAAAATGACCTCATTTAACATTCGATTTCTGTCGCTTGCCTCTCGATTGTGACACCTTCAGCACAGTGGGTGGATATGTTGATGTTGTACTGCTTAGCTTATCCAGACCTCTTCTTGGTACCCATCCATAAATGATATCGGGTCAAACTCATAAGGATTATGATGCGTCCCAACAATGAATCAACGATTCAGTAGGCTATGAAAAGATTGTAGTGCATGATTAGATATGGCAAACCCTGAATCGGTCAATTTTTCGACGGTCCAGCCTGAAAAATTTCCGAACTACTCCCAGAGTGCTGTTACGCAATACTGGTCAAACACAACCACCTTCTTGAGCTCAATCGATCCTAGGTTCGACTAGGTTTGACTACGAGTCAGTACCTGAGAAACATCAATTCCTTTGAACCAGTCTTGGCTGGTCAGGTTCTTATGGAATTACAGCCCATGATTAAGAAGATATGCAGTGCAATAGCTGATAACGTGGTTGGAAATTGAATGACTGTGCCGGTAGATTACACGGTTCAGTGGACAGCCAACAGGGAATAGTGATCATTGAACTAAAAACGATACCTACCTTAACCAAATAAGTATAGCCCTTTGTAGTAAAAGCCTTCGCGACTTGAGCAGTACTTCACGTCCAGTGCAGGCCTTCACAGCCCGATTGTTCATCACCTTGTTGAGTGCCTTCCAGGACTTGATGCAACAACTGAGCTTAGACCTGCATCTGCTTCCTCAAAAAGTGGGATTGATCATGATCCTGATGTAGAACACAGTATTTCGGATAATACTGACAGCATAGCTGAATAAGGTGGGGAAAAAATTACCATCGATAAAAAAAGCCCAAACAGACGACTCGTCTGGGGTTTGGAAATTTACAATGGGAATCAACTATCTCAATTTTTGGTCCGCGTGTCCAGATCAAATTGTCATGCATAAGTATATTACCACCCTATATGTTAACAGCACTTACTGTGGCGGAGTGGCTTCTATTAGTATCATGCCTTCCACATCCGAGTATAGTGGGGCATTGCACAGCACAATTCAGCGGGTATCTCATTTGCAAGAGGCGAATTCGCACGCGGTAGGCCAGAGATTACCAATCAAAATCTGAATCTCTATCAGATCACACACTGCTTCATTCGACAGGTATGTTAATTTCCATTCCATGGAATCCAGGTAAAGTAATGAAAGCAAATTTAGCACACATATGAAACCGTGTGAGAATAGTTATGGCAAGGAAACATATGCTACATATATTACGGATGTCTGGTATCTGGAATACAGAATATAAGAGTGCAAAAGGAAGACAGCAGATAAGACGAAATGAAGTTTAGGGAAAATTCTTCCTTCCGCGTGTCTTCTTACTCTCATTAGTACCAACCAGGTCAGGACCATGTGCTCTTTGATGCCGCTTGAGAGAAGCAGAGTGTCCTATGGCTTTCTGACAGATGTGACACCGATAAGCAGGCTCAGGGTCAAAGTGAGATCTCAAGTGATCTAGAGGATGGTTTAATTGATTGTCCGGGAAATCAAGTTGATTGACTGACAGACTAAGTTATGTTTCTTGGTGACAGTAGAGCCACAACCTTGAACTGGACAATAGAAGGTGGCACTGTCCATGCGACGTTCTTCACTAGCCCTCCTAGTCTGAGGAGATCCTACGACAGGCTTGACGAGCTCAGGCAGACCGCTCCTCCAATCCCATCCTTTGAATGTATCTTCCCCTTGAAGAGCCTCGACGATAAGTATATATTCCTCTAGAGTCATCGATGCTGCTTCTGCCGCAGCTGCATATCCAGGGTCTGCTGTCGGGCGTGCATAAGGATGCTGTCGGGGTGAACTGCGGTTGGGCGATGTTGGGACCCGAAGTGAGGAATCAGAAGACACGGAACTACGTCTAGGGTGGTACTGTATTTTGTGTGGAGGCAAGATGGATAAGGACTGAGATGGAGAACTTGAACTGTCTAAGCAAGGAGATAGTGCAGAAAGTCCAGTGTGGGGAGAATCAGAGTGGCGAGAGATGGTGGTTGAGGATTGAGATGAATATTCCCTGTCAGGGTCTACTAAGTTCTGCTTAGAAAACAACGTGCTTAATGATGGAATAGACGGATGTAGTCCATCGATGGCAAGGAGGACCTTGGAAGGCGCATCTTCGATGCTCGCTCCGAAGAGAGGCTCCATATGTCCGTTCGATTCTTGGTCTATAGTGGGAAGGCTCCACAAGGTATCGATAAGACCTGACATAACATCTCTTGGAGCCACTGTAGACTGGGGTGGATCGCCGAGGTCTTCAGAGATAGCAGAGAGAGGTGATTTCATAACAGACTCCAATGGCGCTAGTAAACATGAGGCCGGCGCACAACTAATGAGCTGAAGAAACTCACAGTGGGCGATACTTGAATCCAAGGCGTACAAGCTCTCGGGAGAAGATGGCAAAGCTACTTTCTTTAGAACATGTTGCCACCCAGGGAAGATTATACTCACAAGACAACGGAGTACATGGATATATGGGGCTCAGCAGGCTGTCCTCGAATCGACAAATGCCATCAAACAGATGGTCTTCAATAGCAGACGTTAGTCTGCAAAAATGAACGGAAAGACAGAAGTCGATTCAAAGGCAAAGCTCACTGGGAGGACTCGTACAGATAATCTTCATAGGGCGCCTCTACGGAGATGGTAATATGAAAGTCACCGTTGTCAGCGAGGGACATATTCAAGATTCAGGGGAAGACGGTATCGAACAGAGAACAACAAGCAGCGCTATTTAAGTGCTGATACAAAAGGAAGGACATCCAAGGCGGTGTTGACATTGCGAAATGGCTGGGGAGAGAATTCTCAATTAGGACTCCGGTGTCATCGTGTTTATGTTTGTGTGACACGATTCTTTCTTCTGTCTGGTAATGCCAGAATCGCACTAAACTACTATTGTCTTCAACCTGTGTCTCGCATTCCTGGCTGTGCTGGTCAACCCTGAAATTCTAAATTCTTCGTATGGCCCTGACCAAAAAATTCTTTCTTTGTCAAAAAAGACTCGGGAATGATCAGTTCTGATGGAATATGAGCCAAGACTAAAAATTAACATGTCTGAATTCGAACGCGTATTTCAGGCGCTTCTCTGGAGAAATACAAATCAGGAGCGAATAACTCAAGTCCTATGTTAGATGAGAATAAGAATGCTAAAATATTATATGGAGGAAAAAGAAAATTGTGTCTAACATGAACGGGGGACTATCTTTCCGAAAATTCCCGGAACTCTATGTGTGCTTAGAGGGACCCTGTTTGCCTTTCGCATATGTCTGGCGGGAACCTGGATGTTTGCAGTCGAGGTGACGATTTACGCCACGCGCATGTCCATATCTAGCTGAACATCCTTCAACAGGGCATTTAAATCTCTTGAGCTGCATATGCCTCGAAGAAATATGGTCTATAATACAAAATTCAGGCAGAATGACCAAGTATTAAGGGAGGCACGCACTCTGCATGTTCTGCTTGCTAGTCTGAGAGTCACCACAGATGTAGCAATGGAACTTAGCTTCGCGTTTACGGTTGGCCATTGCGGCGGCCAGTGTACGAGTCGAAACACCTTTTGGATTGATGATTTGGGATTGCTCTACATGCGTGCCCTCCAGTGCAGAACGTACGGAACTACTAGAATCATTTTCATAATTGTGGCAACGTGTGATTTGACCATGACGCGTAGGGTAGGGTGACAAATTGGAAGCAGGATGAACATGTGGTGATGGCTGATGATCACTGATGCCCTGCGAACTGTTCGGTGTGCGCGAAGCGGCTTGACACCACTGTGTAGACTGAATGACAACTCCAGAAATTTCCTCTATGGTCGGGTGCTCGAGAGGAAGACCGCCAATATCGTTCAAGGGCGAAAGTAGGAGATTTGGTCCCCAATTTGCATCATCTGAAATATCTTTCACAGAAGTGCTGTGGTCGATGTTTCCAGCTGGGAATATTGTCATGTTGTAATCGACATTCCGCAGGCTATTGGTAGATCCGGTAAAACTTGAACCCTGCCCACTGAGGTCAAAGAGCTTCTTTCCAAAGTCAAGGGGGTCGAGATCAGCACTGGATTGTGAATTCTCTAGTTTATGACCCGATCCCAGCAGAACTGAAGATTGTCGAGGGTCCTGAGAGTGTCCTGCCATCCGAAATCCGAACTCTTCGTAGCTATTGGGACTGTTGAGACTCAAGCCTGTTAGATCGGAGGCTAAGCCATTCTCAACAGGGTATACGTGACCAGGTGACTGGAGATCCCAATGATCAGATATTTGCAGACAGAGTCCTGGGTGCCAAGTCAATGTTATAAGAAAAGTAGACGGAAAATCCTAGATACCAGTTTGCATCCCTATATCAGGAGTAAGTGGTAAGAATGCTGACTTCCCAGTGAGGGGAGTTGACAGCGACGAAGAGTCTAATGAAGGAGTAGAGCCATCGTATTTGTAGCTCGGCGGTACAGAAAGCAGTGAGTTGACTGCAACAGTGGATGAGTTCCCAATTCGATGGAGCTTTCAACACACACCATTTGGATATCTTGATTGAAAAGAGCGAGTGATGTCGTGAGAAGCTGTTGTAGGGGGAGGCTGTTAAGCAACTGTTTGAGCGCCTAAATCAGAGTCTCACATAGTGGCGATCCTGGGTCTACCAAGGAAATAGGTGACCTCGGAAACCTATTGAATACCGTTTGCGTAGCGGCGTTACTTTCGAGATCTAGAGATATGTTATCAGCTCAACGACGACAAGTGACCGTGAAGCTCAATGACATACCCGATGTTGGATTCCACCTTAGATCAGGATATGCAGGCTGTGTCGCATGAGCAGGCCAATGTGCGCTATCGTCAGTCTCGCTTGCTATATGTCTGTGCAGAGAGTGTAGCGATCCGCCAGTCTGACAGTCTATGGGTCAAAGCTAACGGTGACTACGCACCTGAACGGATTTCCTGCTCGAAAATTATCAGAATTTTCCATATGGCTGATGTGTTAGAAATCCCGAATAAGGGGACTCAGTACAGGAGATGATAGGCAATTGTTGAGAAATGAAACGAAATCTGTGAGACTACGGGGGTTTTATAAGGGTTTATGAGCATCTTAACACAGGTGATAAATGATTTCACACAGCACATGCCCCAACAGATCGTTAACGGCATTGCTTCCGTCAGACTACTTTTCCATTTCTGAGCACAAGGTTTTACACAAAAACACTCCAACAGTATGGTCAGGCTACTTCAAAGCTATATTCCCAAAACACTGTGGCCTTCATGGTCTACAGAAATTTTGATCCACCAAGTGTTATCAACTTGGAATTTGTAAGATTATTGATTACTATGCTTGCTCTCTTCCTCTCTTTCCTAACTTTGCACAACCCTGCCAGTAGCAGTATTTTCCCTCTTATTCCTGCCTCTTATCTCATGTTGATCAACACTTTGTAGTTTATAGCTAGCCCCTTGTACAGTAGGTTGGTATCCCGAGCACTTTCTATATCTGCTCTATACAGTGCTGTCAAACACAAAACATGACAAGAAGATAGTCCCACTTATCAACTAGATTTCTTGAGAAACATCCCAAAATAGACCCTTGTATCATACACAAACTAGCTGCATTTCAAAGGTGTCACACCACCTTGCTCCCTGCAAACCTCTAGACAGCTGGTCAATCGGTTGACAAGCCCTGCATACTCACATCTTGGCTTCTGCCCCTTGTACTACATTACTCTGAACCTCAAGGTCAGATTACCTCGATTCCAGCCTGTCCTCTGTTAAAGATTTCTGCTGATTTCTATATCCCAAAAAGGAAATCAACTGATTGATACTATGCTGAGAGACTCCGATTCATCACATTGATTTACACGGCATAATTTCAACAGATCAGGCAATCTCAATGATGCTAGCCTAGCTAAAGTCCCATTTCTGCATGAGACCATTTCAAATTTGACAACAGGCTATCAAGTTATCCTAGAGTTGATGGTGAAACCCATGACAATGAAGCAGAGAAAGCATTCTATTTCCCTATGATCAACATGAGAGAAGGGTCCAGGATGGGTAGAGCATCTACATAATAAACCTATCATAAGGGAAAGAGATTTTACCTAGTGCTCTAGAAGCCACTATCTAAATAATTTATCCACTTGATCTAATAATAGAAATATCCTATTCCAGAGATCAACATCTTTCATCAATCGAGATTCTCTAAATAATTGTAACCATCGTTGATCACTGATGAAACGCACTGCGCTGGTAAATCATTATTATCAAATATGATTAAAATTCAAATAATTTCTGTGGTCATCAATTTGGATTTGATAATCTCTGGTTTTTGAACAACTATCAACTCAACACAATTTTTCTTCAGAGGTTATAAAATTAGCACTCAAGCATTATTGTCATGGCATGGGCCAGATATTGATTTTCCATAGGAGTATCAAGTTACAGAAAATGATCATGATTATGTAATTATTTGATGATGCTCACCGAACCGAATAGATCAATTTCCCACGTTGATACAACTTTAGGGTAAGCCCGATTTAAAGGCCAAATCAAATATACTGAGTCGACCCCAGAGACTGCCAAGCAATTGCATCAAGATTGAGCATGTGCTATAAAGGACTATATATCAGACATCTACCTGTATTCAAGAGCACTGATTACGTTCCAACTTTAATTAGTCAGGGGACACGTCTATTTCACCACCAATATTCACACGTAATTTGTACCGACTTCGGCAGACCCCGCCTTTCAAGCTTTGATGTAGTCAGCAGTGTACGGCCTAGTATCTCATCCACCCCGTCTTGTCACCTGTTTGCTTGTTGCATATGCTGATTACTCTTTCGCACTGATCACGAAGGGCCAGCTACTTGCCCACTCGTTCTATTGTGATATGCTACGGTGGCTCGAGAAGAGGCCCAACAACACCCTGACAATTGCATGGTGCCCAGGGCCTAAAGACATCCCAGGAAACGATCAAGCAGACCAATTGGCAAAGCAAGCGACGTCACTTACCTCACTATCAGAACCAACCACTCTTCGACTAGCACGAGACTCAAAAACAGCTGGAACCCCTGTGGAGGGACTCCTCCCCATAACAAGGCAGCTGGTCAACAGCCAACCGGACTCCACCATCTCTTCAACCCCACCCCACTTCCTGGAACTAGCAGACAACAGAGAGTTATATGGGCGTCTCCTACAATGCAGAACAGGACATGGCTACATAGGCGAATACTACCAAAGATTCGTCCCTTCGGCAGACCCAACATGCCCATGTGATGAAACAACTCAGACACGAGAGCATATCATACAATACTGCCCCACCTACGAAAGATTCCGTACCATCTTACGCCAAGCATCACAAACACTATACCTACTTGACCTTCTCGGCACCAAGGATGGCATACAAGCCATGACATCCTTCCTTGAACAATCCGGTGCCTTCACAAAGAGCCCCTCCAACCCCAACCCCAACACCACCTCACATTGCAGACAGACCCCTTACAGACTTCATAGAGTCGGAATCTCAAATCTCCAGCCAACACGAATCACATTAAGCAAGCATTTACCAACACGTTCAAATACACTCAACTCCACTATAACCCGCAGAAGACCCAACTACTACATCTCCAGCATTCACACCTCACTCGGAACGATCCCAGCAGACCACCCCTGTAGCTTGGGTGTAGTCAGTAGTGTACCACTATGTAACGCACCCACCGCGTCTCAGTATCTGTTTGCCTGTTGTGGTATATAAATACGGAATTCCTCGCACTGATCACGTGGACTTTTCTCAAGCGTGATGTTTTTTGGTGCATCAATTCACAAATTGATGGCTTTTACACCTGGGTTCGTACGGTCGACTCACAGATTTTCATTATCTGTATACATACGAAAATACATGAGCTCTTCACGCGACTCCCTTCAGTCCTCATCGGAACGTAATCAAGAGCTTCAGGAGGCATTAACCGACATCCGTCAACGCGTGACGGCATCGAGCCCTGGTCGGAAGCCAACACTGATTGCTGTATCGAAATACCAGTCTGCATCTGATGTTTTGGCTTGCTACCGACATTCTCATTTCGATTTTGGGGAGAATTACGTGCAAGAACTGATTGAAAAAGCCTCGCTTGTAGGTGTATTTATCTTCATTGTTTCATAAATCTGACTACATTTTCAGTTGCCCCTTGAAATTCGTTGGCATTTCATCGGGACTCTACAATCTAACAAAGCAAAAGCTCTGGCTTGTAAGTCCGGCTTTCATTTCTGGACGGCTGGCAGAAATCTGAGAATATGCTAGCAATACCCAATCTATATTGCGTTCAAACTCTCACTTCAGCAAAGGCTGCCGCTGCCTTGAATAAAGCCATTTCCACAGATCGCGTCACCCCGTTGCGAGTTCTGTTACAGGTGAATACCTCCGGAGAAGATAATAAATCAGGGCTTGCACCTCTTTCCCCGAATGTTGACGCTGCATCGTCGGAGCTCTACCAACTCGCCAGCTACGTTATCATGGAGTGCCCTAGACTCCACCTTGAGGGACTAATGACAATTGGATCTCTGGAGCAATCCTTGGCTGCTTCTGAGACGGAAAAGAATATGGATTTCGAGAGACTTCGAGAAACACGTGATATTCTCAGGGAGTATTTGGTCAACAAACATGCAGGTACTCTATGGGGGCAAGAAGCAACAGGAAGCCTAGTCCTGAGTATGGGAATGTCGAGTGATTTTGAGACTGCATTGAAGAATGGAGCTGATATTGTTCGTGTTGGGACGGGTATTTTTGGACAACGATCGAAGAAATCACTATGAATCCATTATACCTCTACGTTTGATCTCCAACAACCGTATTCACTTTTGTGCGATCTTTAATCTTTGACCCTCCTGATTAGTCGGTTGTCTGCTCTATATTATGAAAACAATTTTGACGAAGAGCAGGGACGGCTCCAAGTTTATAAGTCGTTGGGCTAGTTACTATCACACCGTATGCCAGATCGATTGATTCATCAACCAGTCTACATACCTAAGATTAAAAATATCAGACGGGGTTAATGTGTACGTGCATTGTGTTGGGCTCCAAGAGCCCCTCGGGTTTTGTAGATTGCATGACCCAGCGAGACTTGCCAACTTCCAGATAATCAACGTTGAGACTAGGTATGTCACTAGAATATCCATGTCTTCTCCATGCTCGCACCCGGGGGTTACTGAAATTCAAGTTTCTTCGTTATTTAGACACACTGAGACTCGTAGACTCACAGTCTGCCAGCTGCAGGTTTCACCAAGCATCCTTTTGCTGCTTGTGTGTTTTATGCTACAACACAAGAAAGTTAAGTGCAGGACTTATAAGGGTCCTGAAACTCGTGATGATTCTGATACAGGAATAGATGGACTAGAATCATGTGCTTGAAACATCGCTGTGGGACCCATAATTTTGGTGCAACTTTTATATTGTTTGGGAGGATGCGTAAACATAGCATGGAATGCCGGAGAGAATACAGTACTTCGAACTTGGTCATTGGTCTATTTGTCTAGTTGCGCTCGTAGATCCACAGCTGATTCTTCTGTTCTATGGAAAATATATCAAAGGCTCTGCGCTGAAGCTTGTAAGGGTGCTCCAACAAGATATTCTTGTTGAATACGATACGGTAAAAAGCTGGAATCTCCCTCAAAAGCTTCCAGCTTTGGATAACGTCCGGATCGGAAGGAGGTACCTCGGATATGATGTGTGTGAAATGCGATGCTGACGAAATGTCTGCAAGAGAAAGATTTTCCGTCTTATTGTACGTCCAGGGGAGCGACGGAGTGACGTTGTGGGACCCTAGCAATAGGGAGGGTTGAGGTGGAGCGTGTAGGTGCTGGAAAAGCGTTACTCCGGATTGGGCAGCAAGGTTACAAATGTGGACATGAGGAGGTGCTGATGTACACCATGAATGTACGAGAAACTCTATGGACAATAGAACTGACCAGATATTGTTGAAGGAATGAGTTCATGGAAGGCGAAAATGGCATCACCACCTGGATAATTAGCCATGGATATCCGAAGAAGGATACCGGTCATAGCAACATTGGTGACTAATGCGCCTACGGTGACTAAGAATGAGATTTGGCCGAAACGAGTTTTCCTGTCTCTCGAAGTGCTGGTCTGACTTAATACGCAGATGGTGCAGTCTAGGAAACAAAAAGACGCACAGGTATTTGAAGCCATGAGCAGCCACTACATTGAAAGCAGGGATGCTGTATATCACAAATCGCCACTCTTTATGGCCCAGGTTGCTGATGAGAAGGATGAAGACTATGTGGGGAAACAGGAAAAATAAGATTTTAGGGTCGCTAAGCAAACCAATGAACGCAATGGGAAAGCCCGTCATGAGCAGTCTGGGAAGATGTACAGCGAAGTAGTCTTGCCATGGGGAAACCTGAACTACACAATGAGTCACCTTTACGAAAAGCAGTAATCAACTCACCCCCCAATTGGAACTCTTGCCATACATGACATTGAATATGAAGGAGGAAAACTCAGGCAAGAGCTTTCTTTGCCAAAAGTAAGAATCAACGAAGAAGGATGTAGCTGGTGGTTTCTCAGAAATAGCCAGTCCCAAGTAGGATTAGGGTTAAATTCACCTGAAGCAGTGACTGCAGCAGCGAAGTTGGTCACCAAAAGGGAGAAGAGCGACGCTTGGCCCTGGATGAATAACTGAAGGGTGATTGGAATCCAGAGAAGCAATAATTCTACTCGAAATATGATGCACGAAAATGCCAGCAACCAGAGAGCATATTTCCAAGAATTTTTGGGTATATTTGTCAAGCCAGGGACACTGTCGAGTAAACAAGAAAGAGCCACGTTCACTAAAGACCATGAAAAGTATGTCAGGATTGAGTCGAAAAATCCTTAAAATAATTAAGGTACCTAATGGCAATGCAAACATGTTGGGCAGTGTTCTGCCCATCCAAAATAGAAGGTGAAATTGGCTACATGTCAGAAGCACGAAAAATGATGCAGTTGTATGCCCAAATCGCTTCGACACCGCTTTTCGGAAACAGGTAAGTGCAACCGCATTAACCGTGGCCAGGGCAAGGCGAACTGCATCTTATAAGCTCAATTCAAGGGTAATATAGAACCGAAACCAAACCAATTATTTGAAGATCTGCCTTGGAGGATATTAGGTTGAGATATGCCGCTATACTGATAAATGGGTGGACTATGCAAGTAAGCAGAGCGCTTCCAAGGAATGTCCGTGGTATTGGACCAGAAAATATGAAATGATCAAACTTTTTTTTGTTCATGAACATACAGTTCAGTGCGCACGATGTCTGCTCACATTCTTTAACTTGTCCGGCGTAAAACCATGGGTCAGGAGGTCGTGAATCGCCTGAATATTGAAGCTCTCCTCGACCTTTGTGTAAGGAGCTACGAAAACATATGACCAGCCAAGCAGGAAGAAAGATGCATCGAGAGCTAGACTTGTAGGCGAGCGCATGGACTGAGTGTGCTCATTACCGGATTCTGTCACGCGACGTTATGTTATATTATCGTGTTACTGACTGTTGACGTTGCCTCCCATGGCATCAGCGTTTAGAATCATACCTATTTCTCTATATTTACTCCTAGCATCGTCGGTGTCAGTAGTTCATGGCCATAACCTGACTTCTCGCGGATCTAATAATGGAACGTCACTATTACCAGTGAGTTGACTGAGACTCAAGGTACTAGGTTCCGTCAGCTCATAGTAATCGTAATTCTCTTAGGAATTATTAAACATTGATCCAAGGCCCGGTATGTATAGATTGAGCGCAATCTCTGAGTTCGATCTGATTCAGAGCATCGACCCTCGTCAGGTAGATGCCCTCCTTGCTTTAACTGCATGCTTCCAGCCTTTACCTGTGGCCAATATGGGAGCTGCAATCAATATAATGGACAGTGCGAATGCCCACCAGGATGGGCAGGTATTGATTGCCTTACACCGCGTATGTTTCTCGTCCTCGTTTGCAGTACATTTGCGTCAATCATTCTCAGAATGTGATTCCTTGGCGGACGGAGACCACAGGCGGCCACGAGAAGAGGGCAAATCTTGCAAGTGCAAGGAGGGGTGGGGAGGAATCAATTGTAATGGTGCGTCGACATCTTCTACCCACAACTTTCTTCTGATTTGCTATCAGTTTGTCAGAATGATAATGCTTGTATCGGGTTTCCTCTCGAGGGGGGCATATCATCTTCAAGAGACGAATTGCACGCTGAGAATATGACCTGTTATACGGGAGGAGAAACAGTGTTCAACAGCCATCAGATGTGCAATGTCACAAGTGAGCCTACACTACCTGGATCGTGAGCTCCGATGACTGATCCAGTTTACAGATAGGAAGATTCTTGATATGCTTCCAGGTCGTCCACCTCAAGTGACTTTCGGTTGCGATAAAATGGATGCAACATGTTCTTTCCAGTTCTGGACTGCTGAAGTTGAATCCTTTTATTGCGGATTGGAAAGTTGTAAATCGGAAAGGAAAACGGGGTATGACTCTAACACTACGACATATGCTTGCGACAAGGTCAAGTGTAGCTGCGTGCCCGGTCGTTTTATATGTGGTGAAGCTGGTAGCGTTGGTGAGCTTCTTCCTTTCGAATACTCGGTCAGCAATTTACATCATCATAGATATTGGAGATTTTCTGCAGCAAGAGATTCAAGGACCAGCGAAGTTCAGCTGCAAGTCAGGCAAAGACTGTAAATTCGAAGAGCCAGCCATGAACGACCTCATCAACAGCATTTTTGGTGACACTTATATCACGCTACAGTGTCAAGGTGGTGAATGCCTTCATTATTCGCAAGTTCCAGGCTACGTGGTGAGTCATTTGTTCCTTCAACAGTTCTTTTTCCTTTTATTTTTTTCTAGAAGCCACCCAAGCCTAACAATACACGTTGGCTTGCACTCAGTTCTTCCGGCGCCATTTTTATTGTAGTTATGTTATCAGGAGGTTGGTGTACATTCATAAATTCGTCTATATAACAGCTCATTTTGTATATTGAACAGTTCTCTGGTATGCCGGACGAATTGGAAAAGGAGACGATTTTGGAAAGATTCGCCTCCCCGAAGTGGAAGCAGCGAAATTAATGACCGGCCATGTACCCGCATCTCTCCATTTCTCTGGAGTGTCGTACAAGCTCAACGACCGTCTCATACTGGACAATATCTCTGGCAGCATCAAATCTGGTCAGGTCATGGCGATCATGGGGGTATCGGGCGCGGGAAAGTCGACTTTCCTTGATATTCTGGCACGAAGGAACAAGCGTGGTGAAGTGAGCGGCAGGATGTTAGTGAATGGGCGGGAGGTGAAGGATGAAGAGTTTCAGAAGGTCACTGGTTTTGTTGACCAGGAGGATACCTTGATGCCCACTTTGACTGTTTATGAAACAGTCTTGTACAGTGCACTTCTGAGATTGCCCAAGGACATGAGTTTCGAGGCGAAAAAGTTTAGGACACTGGAGACTATGAACGAACTTGGTATTCTTGGTATCAAAGATTCGAGAATTGGTGATACTGGTAGGGTTCGGACGGTTATCCATCCTGTCATCATCTGAGAAATGATTTTACAGGCACACGTTCTATTTCCGGTGGTGAGAAGCGTCGAGTATCGATCGCCTGTGAACTTGTCACAGGCCCCTCAATCCTTTTCTTGGATGAACCCACGAGCGGTGAGCAAATCAATTGTCAATTTTGGAACCCCTTTGTGATTTTTATAGGATTGGATTCGTTCAATGCGTTCAATGTTGTTGAAAGTTTGGTTTCGCTCGCAAGAGACTATAATCGCACAGTCATCTTTACCATTCACCAACCCCGCAGTAACATTGTTGCTCTTTTCGATCAGCTCACTGTCTTGGCCGCCGGAAAACTCGTGTATTCTGGTGCATACGCTAAATGTCAGGAGTATTTCACGTCCATTGGTTATCCTTGTCCAGCCGGTTTTAACATTGCTGATTATCTGAGTACAATGTTCTTTCCTGCTTTTGCCACTTACGTTCTAATATCCTTTTGTAGTTGATTTGACTATGCAAACCATGATGGAACCTAAAGGCAGCCATAATCCTCAACTGGACTCATTTTCCACTGAACTAGGTTTAACGGTCGGTGACGAAGAACAAGGCCTTCCTCTCGCTGTCGTGCCACATTCTGTCCCTATTTCTGTCCGCTCCATTACATCCGATGCACCCATACCTGAGGACGTAGAACCTTCCATCACGTCGTCCACTAGCAAATATCTTCGCAAAAAGACTTCGCAGATGTTGAATGCTGTCAGCACGTATGGTCATGGCCAGCTATCTGAAACTCCGATTTCCCCTGGCCTCGCTGGACTGGTCCAAGCTTATGCAGAAAGTTCTGTCGCTAGAGACATTAGAATCGAGAGTGCACAGGCTGCCTCAGACGCTCATTCTTCGATGGCTGATGAGTTGTCTGATATCTCTGAGGAAACTCTCCTTTTGAAAGGTCAAAAGAGGGTATCTTGGGCTACCCAGTTTAGAATTCTGAGCGGAAGAGCATTTAAGAATTTGTACCGTGATCCTGCGTTGCTGACTGCTCATTATTTATCAGCCATTGCTCTCGCTGGTGAGTGATGCCCTTGCAAAGCCTACTGTTAAAAGCTCTGATCCTTTGTATCTACAGTTATTGCTGGTTCATTCTATCGCGGTGTCACGTATGTGCTTCACAGTCTCATTTGTACTTGTCGACTTATCTTGCCCAAGGAATGATATTGCTGGATTTCAGAATCGCCTAGGCCTGTTTTTCTTTACTCTGGCTCTGTTCGGATTTTCTTGTCTGTCTAGTTTGGGCTTGTTTGCAAATGAGAGGATCTTGTTCATGAGAGAACGGTGCGTGATCCTTTGTCGATTGGCTGTTTTTTGTTCTCATCATTTTAACTAGTGCTAACGGCTATTATTCGACATTCACGTATTTCTCTTCCAAGGAAGGTCGAATTGAATTGATATGCCTTGCACCGAGGCTGACTTGAGGATTTCAGATTCTCTTCGATATTTTTCCTTTGCGTTTCGTTCCGCCTCTGATATTTGGCGGTATCGTTTATGGGCTTGTTGGGCTTGTTCCCACTGTTGCCGGCTTCTGGAAATTTTTGCTTACTCTGGTCCTTTTCAATATGACCACAGCAAGTGTTGTCCTTCTCCTTTCCATCGCTTTTGATAGTATTAGCGTGGCCAGTCTGGTTGGGACCTTGGTCATGTTGTTCAAGTGCGTTTATTTGGAATTTGAGTTACATTTTTGCTCATAACCTCCCTGTACAGCCTCATGTTTACTGGTCTCTTGATCAACCGCGAAACTGTGCCCGTCGCGTTCCAGTGGTTACATACTATCTCTTTCTTCCATGCTGCATTTGAGGCTCTCGCCGTGAACGAGTTGAGATACCTGCAATTGAAGGAAGTCAAGTATGGGGTAGAGCTTGATGTACCAGCAGCTACTATCCTATCAACATTCGGCCTGAGGGCACAGGTAAGCTTGATGATGAATCAGCGATTATGGTGTTGGTGCTCATATATTTGTTGCCCAGTCATTCTGGTGGCCGAATATCTCGTTGCTTGGCATCTTTTTCGTCTTTTTCACTGCTATGAGTTATGTCTGGTTGCATTTCTTCGTGAAAGAGAGGCGGTAGAACTGCAGTAGAACTCTGGAGCTGTGATTTGATAGGCCCCTCGATGAGATTTTGTAATTTTTATGATCAGGAGAGTTGTATAGATACAACTCATAAGAGAGAAGTTGGAATATGCTCAAAGTATATATTCTTGAACAAGACATGTTCGCTCTGTCAATGGGTAGAATGAACAGACTACGAAGAATTTAGATCCATCGTGTGGAGGACACGCACTGACAACAGCGGCGCCTTCATCCGGGAAAGTTATTCGACAATGATTTCGCTCAGAAGGGTTTAAAAAAATCCACAAGATGTCACGGCTAAACAGTATGGCGTGAGGCTCGAGCGTTGACAAGTCGAGCAGAACAATGACAATGACAAGATACCACCTTGCGCACAGTCCGTGAGATCCTCGGCGATTTTGGCCAATCACCAGGGACAAATTCAAGGTGTCCACTCCCATGAGAATGCATCGAGAATAGCTGGTATGGTTGGTATTTTGAGGTGACCCTGCTCAGTCCCTGGGAAATGGTTTGACCAATATCTGCTGACGACTGGCTGCAGAATTAGAACAGGCCGCGTGGAGGGAAGGAGAATTGATGGGGTTCATGTGGGGAGACCGTCTCTCGACAACTATCTTTTCGGGATAATAGCACAGACAGACCAGAGAACGACAGGGAGGAGTTATATATCGCATCGGTGATTGGCCTCCAACCAATGATGATGGAATAATTACAATATTGAGCCGGCCGGAGCACTGCCACCGGAAAGAGAAAGATATAACAGAGGAAATCACATGTTGTTCTTGTCGTATCCCCCTATGAGTCTCCTCACCCCCGCAGAGTCGCATGCATTCCAGTCGTTTCTTTCTGCGTTGGACTACACAGATCTGTCGCCCTCTGAGTGGGCTCTTCTGAACAGCACCAATGTTGCTCCAGAAAACGACCTTCTCGGATCTGGCTCTTCATCGGAATTACTTGCAAAGGCAACAAAAGATCTCATGGCTCTTGATTCTGGCCTCTGGGACTCTCTCGGACAACAGCCTTGTGGATTTCCCAACCAACTATCACAGCAGCATCAACATCAGACTTTCCCCAATGCGTGTTCCAATCGGCAGGTGTCTTACTCAAGGCACGAGACATTTCCTTTTCTTAACACCAAGGCCCATGTGCAGCAGCCCATACTATCTGTCTCACCCTACCATACCGACCTTCATACACACCACCTCTCCCCTACAGCAACCTCCGCCCCCACATCGGATACAACTACACCCGCAACTCCACAATCCCCTTTTAGTCTTCCTGATCAGCCAACCCAGGTTCAGCTAGATCAGCAGCAGCGGCCGTCCACGAAGCGATCATCATCATCGAGAGTCATCTCAGGGTCCTCAAAGCGTCGCAGACCATCACCTCCCGCAGCATCGTCATCATCCAATCTAATCGCTTCCAGTTCAACGAAACAGGCACTGCTATCACCTTCCCAGAAGAAAGCCAATCATATTCAATCAGAGCAAAAACGCCGCGCTAATATCAGGCGCGGATACGAAGCTTTATGTGACACGGTCCCTGCCCTACGAGAAGCGATTCGGGAGGAAGAGGAGGCAGATACTCGCATGAATATGAGTAGTGGGCCATCTGCTAGACCATCGCGATCAAAGCGGAAGAAGAAGGATGCAGCAGGAGACGGGGAGAAAGACAAAACTGACGGGCGGACTGGTCCACGAAGCGAAAATATTGTTCTCTCAAAAAGTATGTGGCACATTCCTTCCTTATCTCTTATGTTGCCCCTTCATGGGCGTCTATCAGCTGGGTTCAAGTAGCTCAATCATCCTTTCAGCGATTGAATACATCAATGAGCTTCTTAGTGATCGTTCATCTCTACTTGCAAGATTGGAACATGCGAGATCAGCATTGCCTTCAGATCATCCCGCGCTCTCCCTTTCATGTCAGGGCGAACCTTTGTGGGAACGTCAGTGGAGAGGTGGAGAGGGAAGAATCGACGATGAAGCCGCTGAGGACGAAGACGAAAATAATGATGATGGAGACAGCTCATAGCCTATACGGAATTCGTCGTAGTTCTATGGCTCAGTGTCTCAAGTCTTTCAGATCCTCCCCAGGTCTCTGAATACCTCCCTACTACGATTTTGGGCTTTCAACCTACCGGGGTATTCTCTTTCGAACTTAATTTGTGCTTCTGACAGCTATCATCCATTGATTAATCTCTCGAAGCACTGTGTCTTTCCTTCCTTATATCCTGTTCGTGCACCGCACTGTGCTTCGCCTCGCTTTCATAATCAATCTCTTGTTCTGGGAGTTTCTGCACAAGTGGAACGATATTTACATATTTGAGGCATTGCATTCTGTGTATCTGTAGCACTAGTTCGGATGGTTTATGGACTCAGATTATGAGCTGGTACCTTCGTAAATGGCGATTCTATGGCAATCAGATCCCAATATTGGTGACAAGCTCATATGGACTCTCATTATTCCCGTAGATATTTGATACAAGGTGGATGACAGATAAACAATGACCAAAGGAAAATTGACTGGGTAATACTCAAAAGTTTACATGAAGTCATTCGGGTCGTTGCCAAAATCATCAAGTGCTTCGTCATATAGATTTGTATCCACCCTACTGATATCACATGCCATTAGTCGAATCCGAAAACAAAAATCCCAATGTAATACATACCTGTTAGCCTTAGCAGAGCCCAGAACCGGTTTAGCTGTACCTTTGGTCTTTTTCTTACCGATTGTCTTCTCCCTCTGTTCTTTCTGCTTCTCATTCGCGAGAGTTGTAAGCACTGACGCAGCTTTACGAACTTCGACATCTTTTAGAGGAGCTGAAAGCTCACGAACGTGGTGTTCAACGAAAGTGGGGTAAA
>Ga0154005_100202_pt1 | contig 30501 bp, 42 predicted proteins | sample TSFL089MetaG_FD_104698 | JGI IMG/M metagenome (GOLD analysis project Ga0154005, IMG submission 104698) | Attine ant fungus gardens microbial communities from Florida, USA - TSFL089 MetaG | ecosystem: Host-associated > Fungi > Mycelium > Unclassified | place: USA: Florida, Lake Talquin State...
GAATAAGCAGTAGTATGGGTGTGTGTGTGTCCTGTTTCAAGTGTCACAGGCCCTGACGAAATGAAAACATTGATCCGAATAAACAAGCATCAGCCACTCATGTTGAAAGCGCTCACCAAAGGCTCAATATGGCACGCACAAATACACAACACTGCACGTAAGTGGACAACAACAAAGAATGCTGGCAACAGCCTTTTTTTCGCATTTGTTACGATTGACAAGAACCATCTCCAAAATCAACCGGACGACAATACACTTTGCCCTTGTAGTAATATAAGAATATTCTACCCCAGTAATGCTCGTGTTGCTGTCATACACTAGTTTCAAACATACATTCAACAGTCTCAAACTGTTCTTTTTGCCATATCATACTTACTCATTCGTCAAAAGCCCTGATAGCAACAAAAGCCCCAAAAAGCTGAGGTTATACTTACGCATAGAATGAAGAGAGATAGTAGTCCGACAAAAGACAGAGGGAACATACTTGCACATATGCGAGAATAATGGAAGAAAAACCTTTCTTTGTGCACCCTGTGAAAGCCTCGGGACAGGAAGAAGAAAAAGGATACCTCTGTCATCGAGTTGCAAACTAATACCTGGGCCGTTTAAATTCTCTATCGTCATACCCGCCTGGACCTTCTCTCTTGAGATCTGGACGAGAGCCACCTCCATAACCACCTCCCCCTGACAAACCTCCTGGTGGCGGACCACTATGACCATTTAGACTGTCGTTAAAGCCTCCACCATGATAGCCAATCCCACCGCCGCGTCCACCCCTGCCAAATATCAGAGATGAAAATGGAAGTCTAATCAACTGTGAATACCTAAAACCTCCTCCACCCCCTCCGCCAAAGTCGTCACGGCCACGGAAGCCACCTCCAGAGCCCCTGAAATCTCCTCCCCCACCATAGCCACCTCGCATGCCTCCGTTACCGCGGTCTCCAAAGCCTCCTCCACCACTGCGATCACCATATCCGCGATCGCCCCCACCGAAGCCGCCACCACGACCACCACCAAAGCCACCCCCACGGCCACGGAACCCCCTGTCGCCAAAACCACCACCACTACGCCCGCCCATGCCCCCACGGAAGCTACTACGGGGAGGGGGAGGAGGTACAGGATCGACTTTTTTGGGCCGACCACCAAGACCACCACCAAGTCGTCTCGGCTTCCAGCCTCGGACGGTACGGCCACGCTCAACGTCGACAAGGATACGCTTACCCATGATGTGAAGACCATCAGATTCTTTGTATGCAGCTAAAAAGAGCTGGGTTGAGTTGGGCTGGAAGAAAATAAAACTCAATGGCACCTTTCATGTCACGTTCGCGTTCATAGACGATGAAAGCATAACCCCGACTTCGTCCTTTTTTATCCCGTACTATTCTTACGCGCTCAATGGTGCCATAGCCCTCAAACTCGCGTCGAAGGTCAGTCTCAGTGGCACTCTTGTGCTGTTCAGATATAAGGTCAGTGAATGGCCAAAAGGAAGTGAGATACATACTAGCCGAGAAATGAAGAGCGTTTTGTACGGATCACCAACTGCCTCTGGATCGTCCGTGGGTTTGTCTAGGAGACACATGAGTCATGATTTGGATTTCGAAAGAAAGGCTATAACCGACAATTCTCCTTGGCCTTCTTGAAATCATCCTCTCTGCGTGCCTTGCGCTGTTCTCTTCGAATCTGGCGTTTGACTTCTTCTGCATGGGTGAATACGGGCTCCTCGCCCTCTTCCATAGCGTCGGCATTTGCAGCGTTGAAGAGGTTATTTGTCGTTTCCTCTTTCAGACGGACAAGAATTTGGCCGACACCATCGACACCCTTGTCACGGATGCGGTCGATATCTTTGTCAACAGGGCGGGAGTAGGGAAGTGGTGGTCGAGGTGCAAAGAGCTTGAGGAGATTTGGTGGCAGCAAATGAGTGCCGGGCATTACTGGAAGAACAAACTAGCAGAGAGAAACCAACCCGTGGGAATGTATTGTAAAATTGTCGACTGATCTGATCACAAAAACTACTACTCAAATGTTTGGGAAAACTTGAAAATTCAAATCCACAAAGGAGCTCGATTAGTATCACACTGTAATGTACATCCTGTGTTACCCAGAGCCTTGTTCACAACAGCTAACAATTTAATTGTGCCCTGGTCAGAGAACTCTGCACCATATTGTGAACCGTACCATGATCACCGTCGCGCTGAAGGCAATTATTCCTCGCAGACCAACCGTCCTATTCTCCTCTTTTTTCTTCCACAATACCCAGTGGCTCGGCAGGAAATCAGTCGAGAAACACCAGACTTGCCTCCCGACAGACGCGTACAAAAAGCTGGATACATCGATCCCCACAAAGGTCTACCTTGAGCTCTCCAAATCAAGACTCACCGCCCTCAATGTCCTCACTGCCATGTCAGGCGTTGCGCTATCACCTCTACCAACAACGGTGTCCATCCTACTCTCAACTGCCGTTGGTACAGCTCTCTGCTCGGCATCGGCAAATTCGCTCAACCAACTTCAAGAGGTCCCGTTCGATGCCCAGATGGCCAGAACTCGTAATCGTCCTCTTTGTCGGAGAGCCATCTCTCCTGCAAATGCAGCTGTATTCGCCATGATAACGGGGATCGCTGGTCCAGTTCTACTCTGGACGGCAGTAAATCCCACCACAGCCATTCTCGGTGCAGGCAACATCGTACTCTACGCAGGTGTGTACACATGGATGAAACGTCACTCAATATGGAATACGTGGCTCGGTGCCATTGTCGGCGCTGTACCACCTCTCATGGGTTGGACAGCTTGCGGAGGCAAACTCTGGCCGTCCGTAGACTACCCAGTCCATTTATTCCTTCCCAATTTTATATCATCAGACTTACCGGCCTTGGATCCGTCGTTCATCGACAATCCACTCGCACCTTTTGCGCTGTTTATGCTGCTTTTTAGCTGGCAATTTCCGCACTTTAATTCACTCTCATATGTTGTGCGAGGCTCTTATGCACAAGCTGGATATCGTATGTTATCGATCCTCAACCCTGCAAAAAACGCACTCGTGTCCCTCCGACATGCCGCTCTCCTCGTCCCCATTTGCTCCATCTTGGTCCCCTTGTCTGGTCTTGCAACCTGGGCGTTCGCACTCACAGCATTGCCTCCTAATCTAATTACCCTTCGGGCGGCATGGAAGTGGTGGAAGTTCGGTGGTGAAAAGCAGGCAAGAAGGGTGTTTCAACACAGTCTGTGGTATCTTCCCGTAATGATGGGTCTTATGATGTTTCATAAACAAGGAATGGATTGGTCAAAGTGGCTGGGTTTATTGGAGGAAGAAAAGGACGAAACGAGTGCCATTGAAGCTTGACTGTCTCTAGAGATATGATTCATGTAGTATAAATGTTTACTGGACAGTAAGACTTACCATGAAGCCTTCTGGGCCGCCCTTGCTGCTCGCGCTGCCTCTCTCTGTTTCTTGAACGCCTCCAGCCTGTTTTTCATCATCTGCACTTTCATGTCTGCCTCTTCTTGAGCGCGTTCCTCCTCCATTAACCGATCCATAATAAGCTCCTTTTCTTCATCTTCCTTCTGCTGCCGTTTTTGCTCCTCGGTGAGCTCTACCTTTTCCTCTTCTTTTCCTTCTTGCACCTTGGGGTCGTCTTCGTGTGCAGCAGAAACTGGTAGTCCTTCAGAACCTGTAGGTACCAGCTCAGGCTCAGCAACGATGGTTGCACGTTCGTAAGTCTCGCGGGGATCTGACACTTGCAGAAATTCCTTTTGAAATTTCTCGTACTCGAGGTCAAGAGCAGAACGAGGTAATTCTGCGGATACGATGGGCTCTTCATCGTCGGTGTCGGAATGAGTGCTAAAAACCACCGCGCTGGAAGGATCTGAGAAGAAATCCGCAGGGAATCCTCCTGCTGCTGCTACTGCTCCTAGTTTTGGTTTTTTTGAGGTGGAAGTTTCATTGGATGTAGAGTCTGCGGATTTGCGTTTGTGGCCTGCCTGTTCTACCATCTGTTGAGCCTCTTGTTCTTCTTGTTCTTGTTCTTCTTCCTCCTGTGCTGCGTCTGCGACCTCTTCTCTTATTCTTGCAGCATCTCGTAAACGTTCTTCCTCCTTGATACGAGCAACGCGTGTTCTGTGTGCTTTACTCCCGAGATGGCCTTCCCATGCGGACGCGAATTTGACGAGGGTACTGCAAATGATGCATCTGAGTTGACCCGAGGCAGTATAGGAGGCGAGAGGATGTGATATACGGGCTTCCTGGCGTTTTGCACGTAGTAGAGCACGAACGTCGGACATGTTTTGAATTGAGATGGAGGGAGTGTGGTGGTGTTGTTGAGATTTGATTGGTTGACAATGTCGATGTTGTACTTTGTACTTTGTCCTCCACATGTCATCTTTTGTTGAGTCCAGGAGTTGTTGGGGACCATTTTATATGAGCTTGCTTCGTACAAACCTTGGGCATGGCTAACCATTTCGTTTTGTGAATTCAAAAGGTGTAGATGTGGATTTATTATTGTAAATGATACTCCTCGAAGGACATCTCCTCATGCTGTCCGACTTAACGGACTGTCCAATATTTGACCTGAGCCGTTTCCTCATAACTGCCGAGGTGTAAAATGATATCCCTAATTCAATTTGATGGCATCAGCAATAACTTTTCCCCTCGTTATGCAATCTGAAAACACAGAGGTGTGTATATATGGGCACTTTTCGAGAGAGTAAAAAAGAATGACAAGTTAGTAGACTTCTGACAAGGACTGGGTCCGTATCACTAGCACCGATGGCTTCTCCTTCGTCGTCCATCGAAATATCGCAAAGGCAAGTGGTACCATGAAAGTGATGTTGGATGTGGAAAGTAAGTATCTCGATAGAACATGCATTGTGGTTTTTCCTTCTTTTTTGATTTTTGATTTTTGGGTAGGCAGTTATGCAGAAGCAACGACGGGGACTTGTCCATCCGGTCAACGGTTCGCATTCATGAATCCTTTTTCTCTTGAATTTTCATAAATCGTCCTTTTTCTTAGAGCCATTATTGCTGAGAAGTTGGTGGAATATATGAGCTTCAAGTCGCATTATGAGACAGTCGGGCCTAAGGAAGATATCCCTATTCAAGAATTCATGGAACGGATTCCTCGAGAAGTTGCCTTGGAACTGTAGGTTTTTCTTTTTTTTATATTGGTAGAGATCACTGAGTAGGGATGTGATTTTTTTTACAGACTTTTAGCTGCTGACTATCATGAAAGTGAGTTTCTATGATCATGGATAGTTGACTCGTTGTCTCTAACACATCTTTTCTGGTCTAGTGTAAAACTTTACTAGGTTCTCATGATTTCAACCAAGCACTGGGCTTGTACGTCGAGCGTTCATTCGCTCCTACCATGTATCTACGGATTCTTTAAGATGCATTTACGCCAAGGGCTTGTTTGATGCGATCTACGACGTCTTTGTCCCCCGTGTTCTGAAAGGTAACCTGAGAGTACGGAAGCGCGAGAGAGGTAAGGATTTACCTTGGTCAGGTCGTCACTGATTTTGACACATGAGAGACCATCTACAGAGCTCAGCTTGATCACGATATTCAATGGTTCATTCTTCTCTACTGATCCACTCGAAAGCGTGCGGAAATCATTGGTGAAAAATGTTCCAATACCAAATGAGACTGCGCATCAATGGTTTTCAGAGAGAATAATTCTCTCAGTGCATTGAGAATGACAATACCTCTCTCGAATCCGAGTTGATTACATTGTTCTTGGATCTTGATGGCTTTCTCAACGTCGAGTGAATCAGAAAACACAACGAGTTTTTCACGGTAATTGATCCCGAGATTCTCATACGTCTCTTTGACGTGAAGTGCGAACGAGAATGGATCACCCGAGTCTTGGCGTAGCCCAGTCCACTTTTTGACTCGTTCTGGATTTTGTGTGATTTCCTGGCAGGCGAGAAATGAGAAAACAGGGGTATGATAGGTGTGAGCTTTCGAACTGACCTGGAAGAAAGCTTGGGTGGTGAAGGTATCTGTGAGCGCTATGAGCAGGCTAGGCGTGTTTGGATAGGCTTTTTCCCAAAGTTCGAGCGCGGTATTATGGGCATGAATGTATCCTCTCAAAGCGCCGATCTATTCAGCACTTTTGGATGATCAGGACCAAAGATGACATGAAATACATACGCCCATAAACCATTCACTGATGACCATAAGCGATCCTGGTACAATTGGTCAAGATCATACGTACTGAGCTATAGTGCCTATGGGAGTGAGGTTGTATTTGTAGGCAAGATAAACCTATGAATGCTACTTGAGAAGGCTGTTGCGGGCTTTTTGAAGAGAGACTCACGTTACTTGTCCCGTTGAAGCGACCATGCGGATGAGTGGAAGGTTGATGCGAGGCTTGTACGAGTGCTTGGATGACCAGATCTTGTGCATGGAAGGATCTGCGTCGTCGAGTACCAAAGTCGCTGAAAGAACAGCCAGCTTGGAGTAATGATTTGCCTTTTTGAAATGCGAGGTCTGAGAAGTGTGAGTGGAGACAGAAGAGATGTTTACGGTAATGTGACCTTGTTGATGATCATAGTTCCAGTCTGTGTTGTCGATCTGGAAATATGTTTCGCTAAGGGTGGCCATGAGAGGGACTTCCCACAGGACGGTTTGTGACCAGGGGCCTTTGATTTGGATGTCGACTTGACCGAGTGAAGTGTGTGGGGAGGCCGGGATAAATTGGATAGAGACCTGGTCAGGGTTAAAGCGGAAAGCGGAGAGATAATCAAGGTAGTCCTTGGAGAACCAGGGGCACTGAGTTTGCAGCCAAACTTGTTCTGAAGGAGAGAGGGTGAGGTTGGCAAAGACTAGACGAGATGAGCATGGGAGATAATGGATGGGATATGGATAGGCTGACGGGCTACGGAAGCACAAAGACTCTGGAAAGACTCATGAGAAAACGTTATGTTATCATTGCGATTTGTAAAGCGATAGGTGGCCTGCACGTCTGGAAAATGTTGGAGGATGGCTTGCTGCATTGTCAACTTTGCATAGTGAGGGTGGGCGATCATGGGTGTCGAGCAACAGACATACTTTATAGAGATCTGTATCGAGTATAGACACTGGCAATGCGGGGTTGGCCATCGTCAAAGAGCAAGAGGCAGCCGGTGATTTCCGGAAATTGCAGCTTGATCATGGTGAGTGGTGACATATTGCGGGTAGAATATGAATTACACAGGAACAGGCAAGTCGAGTTGAAATACTGAACGAGGGTGGGTATCGGTCTGACGGGAGGCGTCAGTTTGAGCTGCGAGAGATGAGGATCAAGCTGGGGCAGCAGGGAGAGGCAGACGGGTCTGCGGTGATCAGCCACGGACTGACCGAGGTCATGGTGTCGGTCTTTGGACCACGAGAAGGGAAAACAAGGTCGGAGACGCTGCACAACCGGGCTCATCTGCATGTCGAGGTCAATGTAGCTGCCTTCAGTACAGGGGAACGACGGAGGGCTGGACGAGGGGACAAGTAAGTCAGCGTTGTCAACAGCGAACACGAACTTATAAAAAACTATGGGACAGGCGGGTGCTGGAGCTGGCGGCGACGATCAAGTCTACATTTGAGGCCGTAGTTCAGACAGAACTCTATCCTCGCTCAGGGATAGATGTGTATATTACGGTGCTACAACAAGACGGGGGACTACTGCAGGCATGCCTCAACGGGACGACACTGGCGCTTATGGGTGCAGGCATCCCGATGCTGGACTTCGTGTGTGCGGTGACGGGCGGAGTGCACTCGACGTCTGCGATGCTGGATCTGACGACACTGGAGGAGAACGATGTGCCGCATGTGACGGTGGCGACGATGCCCAGGACAGGCAGGGTGGCGCTGGTGACGATGGAGACTCGGCTGCAAATGGAACAATTTGAAGAGATTTTCAGGCTGGCAGCCGAGGCCGGCAAGGTAGTGCACGGGGAAATGAAGGCAGCGATGAGCTCTAACTAACACAAAATACAAACTATCTCTGAACATGGATCCGACGGAAGCAGGCAAGCCACTTTTTGCCACCGTTGCGGTCGACCTTGATGCCCTCCTCGGTGCTGAAGCAGACGGCGTCGAGGACGGGGCCATGGCCCTCTGCACGGAGGGTGTCTGCGTCGACGTGCTCAAAGAGAGGAAACTGGGAGAGATGAGTCAGCATCCAGCGATGGAGGTCCTCGACGTCGGTGATGGTGTAGACGATGCCGCCGACGCGCAGGACGTACGCGTACTCGGCGAGGAGCGTCGGCGAGATGATGCGCGCTTTATGTTTGCGCGTCTTAAAGTGCGGGTCCGGAAACAGAAAAAAAAGCGCCGACAACGACTGTTTGCCAAAAATATTCGGCACAAATCGCATCGCATTCGTCCGCAACACCCCGATATTCCCAAACTTGCCCGCCTCCGCCACCCGCAGCGCCGCAATCCGGTCCTCCACATACGCCGTCACCTGCACCCGCAGCTCCAGCCCAACCACCCGCCGCTCCGGAAACCGCCGCCCGAGCGCCACCAGCAGCCCGCCGAACCCACACCCAATGTCCGCCCACTCCGCCGCCCCGCCGCCCGCAAACACCGCCTCCCACCCCATCTCCTCCGGGCGAGCCGGATACACCAGCGTGTGATCCGAAAATGGATTCGCGTGCGCTCGCTGTCGATAATGTTTTTTCTGTCCACCAAGCTTTACCACTGCCCTTCCATTCACTGAAGCCACTCACCTGGGGCAGCAGCGCCATTCTCAAATCAAGAAAGCTCAATCCAAAAAAAAAAACATTCAAGTCACGTGTTGGCCCTTCCGGCTTGTTCCATTCTAAAATAACTCTCTTCTCTCTCAGTACCGTCATGTTGGCTGTATGTCCTTTTCTTGGTGCTTGCACACATATCACTCACACTTTTCCAAGTCTCGTATTCTCCCATTACGCCTTGCCAGTGTCCGCTACGCTTCCACCTCCCTCAGGGACCGCGTTGCCAAACTCATCCCCGAACAACTCGAAATTGTAATTTCTCACCTTTCTTTGTCGCCCATTCACCCATTTTCTTTCAGGTCAAGGCTACCCGCGCTGCCCATGGCAAAAAAACATTTTCTCCCGTCCAGGTTGACCAGCTCTATGGGCACGTACAGCGCAACCAGCTATCTTCTTCTCTGACCTTCTTCACAGCGGCATGCGTGGCCTTCCTGCCCTCATCTGGGATGGCTCCGTCCTCGACCCCGGTACGTTGCCTTTCACCGTCCTTGATTTTCCTCCCTCCTCACTTTTTCATCTCAGAGGAAGGTATCCGCTTCCGTGGCAAGACCATCCCCGACATCCAAAATGAGCTCCCAAAGGCTCCCGGCGGTCAGGAACCCCTTCCAGAGGGTCTTTTCTGGCTCTTGGTTACCGGCGAAATTCCCACCCAGGACCAGGTCGCCGACCTCTCCAAGGACTGGGCCGCCCGTGCCTCCATCCCTTCCTTTGTCGAGGAGATTCTCGACAGATGTCCTCCGAACCTACACCCCATGAGCCAGTTCAGCATGGCTGTCACCGCCGTCTGTCTCGTCCCTACACATCTGCCTTTTTGCTCATCATCCTCCCTTTATAGCTCAACCATGGCTCTGCCTTTGCCAAGGCCTATCAGGATGGTATGAACAAGAAGGATTATTGGGGCCCGACCTTTGAGGATTCCATGGATCTTATTGCCAAGCTCCCCAATATTGCTGCCCGCATCTACCGCAATGTCTACGGTCTCGGCAAACCCCCCGCTATCGACCCTGCCAAAGACTACTCTTGGAACCTTGCCCATCTCCTTGGTTTTAGCGAGAATCCTGCCTTTGTCGAGCTTCTCCGTCTTTATCTCACCATCCACAGGTCCGTCGAATCACCGCTCTCCTTGTTCTTCCATTCATCTTGCATTCAGTGATCATGAGGGCGGTAATGTCTCGGCCCACACCGGCAAACTTGTCGGATCCGCTTTGTCGGATCCTTTCCTCGCCTATGGTGCTGCCCTCAATGGTCTTGCTGGCCCTCTTCACGGTCTCGCCAACCAAGAGGTTCTTGTCTGGCTTCGCAAGATGCAAGCCAAGATTGGCGAGGAACCTTCCGACCAGCAGGTCAAGGACTACATCTGGTCCACTCTCAAGGCCGGCCAGGTCGTCCCTGGTTATGGCCATGCCGTCCTGAGGAAAACCGATCCTCGCTACACTGCCCAACGCGAATTCGCTCTCAAGCACCTCCCTGATGACAAAAACTTCAAGCTCGTCGGCCAGATTTACAAACTTGTTCCTGACATTCTCCTCGAGGTATGCCGGACCGGATATCGATCTTTTTTCGGTCTCTCATCATATATGTAGGCTGGAAAGGCCAAGAACCCCTGGCCCAACGTCGATGCTCATTCGGGTATTCTCCTCGCGCATTATGGTCTGACCCAGATGCAGTACTACACTGTTCTCTTTGGTGTTTCTCGTGCCTTTGGTGTGGCCGCTCAGCTCATCTGGGATCGTGCCCTCGGTGCTCGTGAGTCTTGAATTGATACATTGCTGATGTACTTGACCGGTTTCTGTAGCTCTTGAGCGTCCCAAGTCGTACTCGACTGCTGCCATCCAAAAACTGTTCAAGGACAAGTCATAGACGTCTCCTGCTTGCTTACTATATTCACTTTATTCACACTAGGATTGTATACCAATCAAATATAATATTAGACTATAGCTCAAGGGAGCCAGGACTTGTGCTTGGTATTGCAACATGTCACAACCAGCAATGTAGTCATTTGAAGAATAAGCTACAAGTTGCACAGGGAGCGAATCTTTTTTTGAATCACGAATGGATTTTGAATTTTTTTGAGAAAAAACTTGCTATGCTACAAATAAGAATTGAGGAGAGTGTCAGATAGTGACACTCCCCTCAATTCAAGTGGAGATTTAAATCTCCACTTTATGCGTCGACTCAGGTTCGAACTGAGGACCTTCTGTCTGCCCAAGAATTAACTCAGTTAGACAGATGCGCTTTCCAACTACGCCATCGACCCATACGTAGTATTGGAAAAGATATACTCATCAGTAGCTCAACAGAGACATCGAAACGCCGAATGACGTTTGAATCCACGATTCACCGTGAACTACTAGTGGCCAGGACTGATGACATCTATGCATGAGGTGATAGAAATCTGAAGCCTGTTCATACAAATGGGTCTGGAGGGTCACCCGTTCCTTTAGTGACTATGAGTACGGGTAATGGAAGCACCTGAGGGTCACCCTTGGTGGGCCCCAGGAGTGAGGCAAACTGGGAAAAAAGCTGCCCAGTCAATTTTTACATAAGCAGTCACTATGCTAAGTTTGCCATCATCCCCTGACACTCACCATGGTACGTCTTCTCTGGACTCTCTTTTGATACTAGTCCCACCAGACAAATCTAGAGTGAAATACCAGAATACAAAGAGGCATTTGCTCTGTTTGATAAACGTGGTGCAGGTGCTGTTCCTCGCGAGGTCCTCGGTGATCTCCTCCGTGCTCTAGGACAAAATCCAACCCAGAAAGAAGTAGATGAGATTGTCACTGCAGCGCCCCGTGATGGTACGTGTCATTTCGTCTGCTGAATTGCGTAGTAACTGAATCCTGTGTTCATTAGTTGATTACAAGACTTTCCTCACCATTTTGAATCGTCCTGACGGGTTTAAGCCTGCGGGAACTGTAGAAGAGTTTATTCGTGGATTCCAGGTGTTTGACAAAGAAGGCAACGGATTCATTGGAGCTGGTGAATTGAGATATGTGCTAACACAGCTTGGAGAGAAGATGACTGATGATGAAGTGGACGAACTGCTTAAAGGCGTCCAGATCGGCTCGTAAGTATCTTGTAATCTCATCGTCGTAGCCTCGTTCCAACACTTTGTTTGTCCAGAGATGGAAACATCAACTACGAATCCTTTGTTCGCACCATCCTGAGCCAGTAAATACCAAAACTATGCTCCTCGTCTGTTGTTCTGATGAAGTTGATGTTTAATGTTCACGTTCACACTGCCCATTTTGTAATTGTAAACACTCCAGATGAAACTGTACATACAAGCTGAGAGTCTAAAACCGAAATTGGGGAATGCGGAGGAGGTTGAATATCTACAAGAATATAGAAAGGAAGTACAATGGCTTGGTGAGTGAGTACACTGGCCTTTCGCCTGAGTGGAGAGGTCAGTATTTGATAATAAACTAGAAATGCTACACGCCTGGCTGGAGATCTGAATATGGCTCTGTACGGAATTATCGACTCGACAAGTCTCTCGAGTGCGATCATGACAAGGTCGATTATTCAAACTTGATCCCTCTCCAAAAGATTGCTCGCTGGGGTAAAATCAGAATGTGTCCTCCGTGAGAATAATTTGGAACCTACCTCAGCATTCCTCGAGAACGCCTATAGAGACCTCATCACTGCCCCCATCTGTGAGCTCGGCGATTGAGGCTACTGAAGCCAAGTAATAGCTCCAACTGCAGTCGCTGGCATCACAAGGCCAAATATCATCACAAGTAAGAGAGTCTTCTTGTGCCATGACCCTCGGCAAACGCAAAGACAGAGACGACGAAGAAAAACTAACTGCTCATGGGTGCGCAATATATCTATGAGGAGGTCATATCCTGATCTCAAGTCAGGTCCACACTCTTCGTCTCGAATCTGCCTTATACGGCTACCTCGGTCGACCTTCAGACTCTTTTCTCAGATATCGCACCTGTGCGCTCTGCTTTTGTTATCACAGAACATGGTACTGGTGTCTCAAAAGGCGTAGGATATGTCTCCTTCTCTATAAAAGATGATGCAGAATCTGCATATAACAAAATTCTGAACGAAGGCATTGTCCTGAACGGCAGAAAACTACGGGTTGACTGGGCTGACCGCAAGGTGTGGTTCAGTGCAATCACGAACTGACCTCTGGATTGACGCAATTATTAGTCCAAATCGAAAGATGGTGAAATCAAGAAAGAACCCCGACCTCCACCTCCACCTGTCCAGAAAACTCCTTGTGATCGTGCTGCCATTCGTACTATAATCGTATCTGGTCTACCTCAATCAATCGATTCAAAACAACTCTGGAAAAAGATCCGTAAATACGAAGGTGCAGAGAAAGTTGATTGGCCATTCAAATCAGAAGATGGTACAGAAGATCTAAGCGTCGGTGCGTCAGCCCCTGGAACCGCAGTCATTCACTCATGCAGCCTCCAGCTCACATCCTATTCTCCACACCTGCCGCCGCCAATAACGCCGCCACCAAACTCCACGCGCACGTTTACAAAGGCTCCCTCCTTTCTGTGATACTCAAAAAGCGTTTCGAAAATCTCGCCAAACCCATCCCCGCTACCAGTACCTCTGGGTCAAATTCCAGAGTGAACATGAAAAATTCCACGACTTCTGCGGGAGGATTGGCACCAAGTCATGGCAGCCGACTGATTGTTCGAAACTTGCCATGGAAAATTACTGAACAAGATATCCGAGTAGTTTTCCTTCCCTATGGTCCAATATATCGAATCGATGTCCCAACGGCCGAGGTCAATGTGGAAAGCGGAGAGAGAAGTGCTACTGATAGCAGCACCAGTAAACCACGAGCGAAGGGGTTCGCTTTTGTCTGGATGCTGAGTAAGAAGGACGCAGAGAGGGCCATTGAAGGTTGCAACGGCAAGCTCGTTAGGGCTGGGACAGCACTAGAATTGATCTCAGATAAACAGAAAAAGAAGAAACAGAAGCGGCTGGAGAAGAAGGAGGCTGAAAAAGCGGATGTGGGAGAAGGAATGGAACACGATGGCGAGAATGTCAAGGAAGCGGAGAAGGTATATGAGAGAATTATTTCAGTGGACTGGGCACTGAGTAAAGATAAATGGGAACAAGAAAAGGCAAGGATCGAACAACTCACCGAGGAGGGTGAGGATTTTGGAAGTGACAAAGAAAGCGACGATGATCCAGATGCGGAATCACAGATCGGAGTCCACTCAGACGACGACAATGATGGCTCACCTTCGGAGGACGAAGAGGAGGTTGGTAGAGAGGAACTCGTCAAACCTTCTTTACCCACTACAGATGTCGGCACAACCCTTTTCATTCGTAACGTTCCCTTCGCCGCTACAGAAGACGAACTGCGCATGCTCTTCCGTGCATTCGGTCCCTTGCGCTATGCCCGAATTGTCACGGATCCTGAAACTGGTCAATCTCGAGGCACTGGCTTTGCATGTTTTTGGAACAAAGAAGATACCGATAAGGTCATCGAACAAAGCGATCTCTTGCGTAGGGAGACTACTGGTGACATGCCAGCAGTGAGTCTACGCACCTGCGATTTGTATTTTTGTTAATGCCCAGATTATAGCCCGCCAAGAAAAACCCATTTGTTTTACCATCTATCCTGACACCTGATCCATCATCTAGTCTAGCACAAAGTTTGGTCTTGCATGGAAGAACACTCGATGTCGTTAGAGCTGTTACCCGTGATCAGGCTTCAAAGCTCAAGGAAGAAGGTGAAAGAGCCCGACAAAAAGCAGATAAGCGTAATATGTACCTGCTCAAGGAGGGAGGTAAGGATTCTCCGTTATGGTTCGGTAGTATACTGACACTCGAAATGCTTTCAGTCATTCTACCCAACTCTCCACTCTCCCAAAATATAACTCCATCAGATCTAGAACGACGGACAAGTTCTTATAATGCACGCCGGGCGCTTTTGAAATCCAATCCCTTATTGTACATCTCTCCAACACGACTAAGCATCCGCCAGATCCCCCTCTTTGTTACCGAGCGTGTTCTTAAGCGTCTCACGATCCATGCCGTCCGCGCTTTTGAGGTTGAAGTTAAAGAAGGTAGCCGAGCTGGCCTAACAACTGACGAACTCGCCCGGCCTGATGAAACCGAGACCAATTCAGTCTCACGCACAAATGCGAAAAAGCACAAACGGTTCACTGGTCGTTCGACAGGCATTAAACAAGTTAAAATTGTGCGCCAGCAGGATCGTATTGATACTATAACAGGTAAGGGTCGAAGCAAGGGCTATGGGTTCGTGGAAATGCACAGTCATTCGGATGCCCTTCGTGTTCTTCGATGGGCAAACTGTAACCCCAGCACTGGATCATTATTGGAACAGTGGTACAAAGAGGAGATGGAGGATCTATTACGGACAGAAAAGCAGAAAACGGAGAAAGAGCGGGATGACTTGAAGATGAGACGGGTGCGGGAAGAAATTGATCAGGGGCCCAGGAAGAATGGAAAGAACTCGTTGATTGTCGAATTCTCAATCGAGAATGTGCAGGTAATGCAAAGGAGGGATAGGAAGCAAGACGAAGTTGCCATTGCAAAGGTAGGGATCCAACTTTCAGGTCTATTCTGCTACTGAGCTATGATTCAGCCCCGAGACATTAAGAAGACAAAGACACGTGGTAGTATATCACAGGTGGAAGAAGGAAATGAAATGCAAGAGAATCCTTCACCGAGGAAGAAGAGGAAAATGTCAAAATGTGATGACACCTTCAAAAAAGATGAGAAGTCCAAGATTGGGAACCCACTCGGGTCAATAATTGGTAGGAAACGTAAAGAGCCGAAGAAGCACACCAAGGGTACTTAGTCAAATGTAATTGTTTTGTGATAAGAATATTCCCAAGACTTCTGGAATGTGGGCAAACACCAGTTTGAGAGAGTAGGGCCCTTGTGGAGATGATTTCAGCTGTAGTAGTCCCAGGACAAGTTTGTACTGGGTGTGAATGATGACTGATACTTGTAGTCAAACCTCTTATAAGGCATACCCCTTAGTCGTGGTCAAAGGGTATGTCTTATTAGAGTATGCCTTTATAGAGGGTCAATTTTTTCTCAGCTGGAAATTGGCAGAATTTTTTACTTTTTCAAGCCTACTACAGTATTTTTACATAGAAATTAAGCCTTCCAAGTAAAGAAATCAGTAATAGAGGTACTTTTTATTGAACAAGTGCTGTGTTCCATGTTCAAATGTTGTAAGGAGATTCTCTAGCTTCCTCAGAAAAGGATCATCCATCTCTGCAATAAACTTCTGTATATCACAGACTGTGTCCAAAATGATAGTATAGGATGGAAACTGTGATTTATGAGTCAAATAAATTGCTCCAAGGTCCAGAATGAATGTATTCCAAAGCTCATCTATAAGTGCACTATTAAAGAAAAGATGTGTCAGAGTAGTTTTTTTTTTTTATCATCAATTATAAAGCCAACTACTCTAAATACAAATGAGTAAGAGACAATCAGGAACACAGTGGCAGACCCTATGGCATGTGTTGTAAGCATGCCTCCTAAGCACCAACTATACAGTCAGTAGCCTAGGCAGTGAAGAGCAAGAAAAGTACTCTAAATGACAGACTCTTTACCTCCAAATATTTGTTTTCCAAAAAAATTTATCTACCTAAAGACCTCTCTACCCCTTCCATTCACAATATCTACCACCCCACCCTAGCCTTTAGCCTCTGTTATAGAACTTGATTGTCATGGAACAATCCCATTGGGATTAGGTAATAGACACCAAGATAAGTGCTCTGGTCAAACCTCTTTTCAAGAGTACCAGTAACTGAAAGATGAAATAACTATGTGAGAGTTAAGTTCATAGTTATACAGTAAGTGGCAGAGGAGACTTACCTCAGATGATACCTAGTAGATGATTAACTGAGGTTCTAACTATGTAACTCAACTGTTAAGTACCTGCCAATATATGTTATGTCTCAGCTAAATATACTAGTATGTTTCACTTAAGACAATAGAACTGAAACCTTTGTGAGTCAGTCCTCATTAACACTCTCTCTGGACTGATATATTCTCAACTTTTAGGCTGAGTCCCATCCTATGTACAAATTTGCATAGTGTATCTCATGTTAGCGCCTTCATTAAAATGTCAGCTATGTTCTCAGTTGTTAGGGTATACTAAAATATAACGCTGCCTAATTTTGTTTGTTCCTTGATAAAATAATCCTGAACATCAATATACTTTGTGCATCAGTAGTTCTTATTGTTTAGACTATTGGAGATAAAACCACTATTATCTGCAAAAATCTTGAGTGGTCTTGGGATTGGTAATCCTACTTCATCAAAATACTTTGATAACCACAAGGCTTAAGTAGTTGCCCTTAAGAACATCATGAATTCTGTCTCCACTGTAGATAGTGCTACTGTGTCTTGTTTTTTGCACTCCCAAGAGATTGGCCTCCCTGCTATCATGAAAATGTTATCTTCAGTGGATCATCTAGTATCTTTGCATCCAGCATAATCAGAGTCAACATAACCAACAGGTTCAAGATCACCATCTTCTTTATATGTGATCTCATAGTCCATTGTTCCTTTTCTGGTCTTGTAGCAACTTGTAATTACATAAGCAATCCTAAGGCTTCACGAAATGGTATGTTCCTCATCTTATTTATCTTATCAGGTATAAAGGGGCAGTCTTCTGCTAAAAGTATCAAGCCAGGAGGGAAAGAGGTTGTTGTAGATGAATACATATCCATATTGAACCACTTGAGGAGACGTTCACAATATAGACATTATGACAAGGTGATGTCTTCTAGTAAGTTCCTATCAATGTACATGCTAAGTATTAGTTTTGCTTCTCCTAGGTCTTGAATCTCATAGCTTGACCCTAGTTGAGATTTGGCTGATTGTTCTTCTTCTACAGTAGAAGAGACTCCTAGAACATCATTGGTCCAAGTAAAGGTTAATGTAAGTTCGTTACTATAGACTCTTGATTGGATTCGAGGATCAGCATGTGACTTGTAGTATCTATGACACTAAAAGGTTTTGTCTAAGTTTTCCACCCAATCATGGGCTTCTTGCATAGTTCCATAAAGGGTTTTCTGTAATTTCCAAACATGGTCATCTTTCCCTTCCTCAAATCTCTTCGGCTGTTCCATGTAGATATCATAAGTGTTATTATTGTTAAGGAAAGCAGATACAAAATCAATCTGCCAAAGCTGTCAGAATGCTACTATAGCACAAACAAGGTGAATAGATTCTAACTGAGCAACAGAAGCATAGGTTTCTCTGTAGTCTTCACCTATGACTTGTGTGAATCCCTTTGCTATTATCTGGGCTTTTTGTTTTTCAAGTCCTCTGTCCTCTGTCCATTTTACAGCAAATACCCACTTCAATCCAACTACATTCCATCCTAGTGATCATGGTACTATTTCATAAACATTTCTAGCCTTCAACATTATAATCTCTGTAGCCATTGGTTCTCACTATAGGTCTGGTTATCTTATCGCCTCTTTAAACATTCTCGGAATCCAGTTTTCATTCTCAACATTGTTTGTAATTGGTCTGTTGAGGTATTTGAGAGACTTTTGTAGTCAAGTACTCAGCCTTGCAGTTCTTTGAGATCTTCTTAGTGCAAAAGGTGGAATTTCAGAGGCTTTACCTAATTCTTTTTCTATAATAGCAGTAGAATTATCATCAGCTGGAGTTATCTATATGTCTTTATTGTTCTTGTATAAGTCATAATTGGCTAGGAGTCTTGGAGCAATTTCTTGTATTGGTAAGAGTATTGGATCTGTACTAGCCTTGTTGTCAGAGCTAGTAGTCTCATTGTTGGGTAAAGGATTGTAAATAAATAGATTATTGTCATCATAGAATACAGCCAGGGTTGGTTGTCTCATGATGTGAGTTGTCCTCTCCTCAAATATAACATCTCATAACTTGAAGACTGTACCAGTAACTTTGTCCAAGAGTTTGTAACCATTGCATCCAAAATATCCAAGTAGTGTGGTTTGAATAGATCTAGGATTCAACTTGGAGAGATTCAGGTCCAGTGGAACATATGTATAGGAGGTACAGTCAAAAGGTCACAAATGAGATATATCCTGGCATTGTCCAGACCATAGTTTAGCTGGAATTGTTTTTGGTTGTTGTAAGTTAGGTAGTAGATTTTGAACATAGACTACTATTTGTCATAAACCACCAAATTCCCCTAAGTTATTATTTATTTTTCTTTTTATTTCCTTTTCTTTTAATTAGGTAATTATGTCAGATCAGTAAACATGTACAAATCTTTGGACTTGTATAAGTATTGCATACAATCCAGTGAGGACTCTAACAAGTTCTCTTTGCCTACTCTAACATAGAGTGCAATCTGGGTTAGGGTTACACCACTCAAACTTAGGATCATTACACTATTCATATAGCATCTGCCCAGTACTTCATGGGCAGTCCAGACTCAGCCATGGCTGTTTGGGTACCATCCAGTATGATGTGCATTGATTGTTCTGCTGTGCTATTTTGTTGGTGTGTGTAGGGTATCATGAACTCAAAGTCTAATCCTTATTTATCACAATAACATTCCTATACATTATTGTACTACTTCCTGCTCATGTCTAATTGTACTTATTTTAGCTTTCTCCCAGTTTAATACTTTGCCTCAGTATGGAAGCTTTTGAATATGTTCAATGTGACTTCTGTTGACTTAAATTTCAGGAAGGTGACTGTTCAATATGATGAAAACCCATCCATAATGATCATGAAATACAGTACACCTCCAACTGATTGTACCTAGTACAGTCCTCATATATCAATATATATGCATTCAAGAATTTCCTTTTCCCTGGATTTATTATATGGGTATGCAGTATATTTGCTATAGACACAGTCCTCGCATAGTCCCCCTATTAATAATTCACTACAGATGTTTAGTCTATCAACAAGGTTCTCTGCCATTATCTGACAAATTTTTTCTGCTCCAGCATGAGCCAGACATTTGTTCCACATAACAAAATTTGTAGGGTTTTGTTTTGACTGTATAATAAGAGCTTTTAGTTGAGGTTTGTCTATTTCAACCACATAAAGTTAGCCAATTTGCATTGCTGATATTACCTTTACTCCATTTTTCACTTTTATAATTACCATGTCACCTTTGAAGGTTGCTTTTACTCCTTTAATGCTCAACTTGGACATTGAGATTAAATTAGATCTAAATCCAGGTGTGTATAGGACATCATCAATGGTGATTATTCTCTTCACTCCATTGATGTTTGTTTGAAACTTGACGTTACCCTTTCTGACCATATTGAATGTTAATCCTTTTTCAGTGGTTAGTCCAGATACAGGTTGGTTGAAGGAAGTATAAAAGATGAACAGTAACAAGTCAGCAAAGTAATAGTCACTTGCACCAGAGTCAAGAAGGGTAAAAATATCAGATTTATTATTGAAGTCTGTATGAAGGACTAATGATGTTTCTACAGATATACTTTTGAGACTCTCTACCCTTTTTTCATTGCATATTTATTGTTCAGGGTCACTAAAACTAAGGAATGGTTTGTTGTTAGGTATATAGTTGTCATTAATAGTTGGGGTAGTAGGTACTTTGAACTTGGCATCTCCTATGGTCATATAGGCAAAAACCTGGTCGTTATCTTCACTGGTGAAGGCAATGTTTACAGTAGGTGAAGGTTTTATGCTACCTTAACATATATTTATTGCTAATCTCTTGAATCTATCTCTTTTCCTAAAACCAGGTGAAAATTGTCCTTCTTTGTCTCCCCCTGGCCAATAGTATACATCAATAGTATGCCCATGGTAGTTGCAGTTAGAATTAGTGCAGATTAAGAGGTTCTGGTTCTTTTTTATATAGGTATTAGTCTGAAGTGCTATAACAGAGCATAATGAGGATTTAGGACGATCATCTTTGGTATGTAACCACTATACATTAGGTTATTAAATGACTTCTGACAGTGACATATTGTTATAAAGCAATGCTACTATAGAGTTCCAGGATTTCAGAAGTAAGTTGAGCAAAATGGTTTTAAAGCTAGTATTTGATATTATAATCCCCATAGTTTGTACTTAGGACAATTTGTTGTGCATAATAGATAGATAGGTAGGAAAGTCATTATCATCAGCATATTTTAAGGTCCTGAGTTCATTGTTCACATTGATTTTAGTCATTTCTGAGTGTATTTCATAGTTATCTTTGACTGATTTCTAGATACTCGCTGATGTTCTAGTAGTGTTAATTCCTAAACTATTGGCATCTTTGATGTTGAAAGTGAGTAATGTCTTTATCCATACATCTCAGATTTTTTACTCATCTAAAAATTGTTTTATCAAAATATCCATGGACTCCTTTCATTTAGGCCATTGTTTTTATGGTATTGCTCCATTGTATTCAGTTTGATCCATTGAATTTGTCTGACTCATTTAGTTGTAGTGGCATTGGTCCTAATATATGTGCCATTGTAGTAGTGTAGAAGTATGTAGAATGTGTGTTGTATAGTTTGTTTGGAAGTTTTAAGGGCATGGGCCTATAACCTGAAAGATGAAATAACTACATGAGAGTTAAGTTCATAGTTATACAGTAAGTGACAGAGGAGACTTACCTAAGATGACACCTAGTAGGTGATCAACTGAGGTTCTAACTACGTAACTCAACTGTTAAGTATCTGCCAATGTATATTATGTTTCAGTTAAATATACTAGTATATTTCACTTATATCATGAATTATGACACAAAGATCCTTTTTCTCTTTTTTTTCTTTTTTATTTTTCACTTTCTATTTTTAGAATGGACTTACATAATCAGAGAAGTCACATGGGAGGTCATATGATCATTCACATAACCATCATGGGAAAGTAGTGCACAGACCAGATAGAATAGATATAAGTAGTGTACTCAAATCCAATAGGAATTCTAATAAGTTTTTTTTGTCAACTCTGACTTAGAGTGAGAGCTTAAGCTATCTCAGTGGATGTTCACTACACTAGAACTCGTTACACTTTTAGGATACTAATCATCTTGATCTCTGTCTAACTTCACTCTCATCACTCTCTCGGTATGTGATTGATTCAGATCACTCCCAACTTCTTCATAGTTAGACCACAGGCTTAAGTGAACTGACTGGGAAGTTTAAACCCCAGAGATGGACAGTTAGGACCAAACTCAGGTACTAGCCCAGACCAGACCTTATAATTGAGTAGGCTTTGTAGTATACTTATATTGCCTTCATTTTATCTAATTAATCCATTGTGATCAGTCTACATAGAGGAATAGTAGTCACTTTTTAGGAGGTTACTTAGAGTAGGGATCTTCTCCGTGAAGTGATAGTCTACCCTAGTATTAGAGCAGTAGTCAATAAGACAGTAGATACCTGGCTGGATGAAGATCTTGCACCTCAGTAAATATACAAGTGAGATAGAAAAAAAATACAACAAGTCCCTTAAGAAATATATTTTCCTTTTTTTTATGCAATATCCATCCAGAACATAATACAATGTCTCTGGACCAATACCACAACCTTATGAGCAATATGCTTAACCAAAGGCATGCCCTTGCCAAACTAAGGGCAGAGTTAGAAGGAAGAGAGGAGAGATTATGTAGGTACTGTGGGAGGTTTGGACATGTAGCCCAAAAGTTCAGGAGTAGGAAAGAGAAGATGAAAAAGATAAACCCTCAAAATAGATTTGAGGTGTTGAAGAGTTGAGTCATGCAGTATGGAGTAAAGGAGGTGAGGAGGTAAGAGATAGTAAAAGAAGAAGTAAGCTACTTTAGATGTAGGAAGAAGGGACATAAGAAGTGGGAGTGTCTAAAGACAAAAGAGAAAAAGAGAAAGAAAGTGGCATTATCTAGGAAGGTATGGGAGAAGATGAAAGAACACTGTGGGGCAAAAGGATTGCCTCCAAGAGGAGCAGTGATGAGTATGGAGGGGTGGACAATGAGATAGGAGGTGGTGACTCTTGTAGAATGTAGGGGATGTAACTACAAGGGAACAAAAACCTAGGAAAATAAGGGGCAGGGGTTCCTAAACAAGGAGCACCTATGTAACATATAGTGTGAAAGATATAAGAAGGTGTGGAATTAGAGAGACAGAGAAGCAGAAAATAAAAAAGCAGCAAGAGTGAGATGCAGTGCATATGGAAAAAAGGATGTAGTAATATGGAAGGTAAAATGGAATAAAAAAGGGGAAATCTTCTGTCCACCCTGTAGGACAGAAAAGAAAGTGCCATGGTGGAATTAGGGTGGAAGGATAGAACAATCAGTACCTAGGGCTCAGAAGGAGAGTGCTGGAATTACTGATCCAGAGAGTGTGGCAGAAACTATCAATCAGAAAACAGTGTAGAGAAAGGAAGCGAAAGACATAAAATGAATATTCAAGCCTCTAAGAGAAGTATGGATGAATATGGAAATAGAAAGGATAGACACTCATGAAGGAAGAACAGTGAAGGTATTGCTGCATAGTGGAGTAACAGGAATGTTCATGAGCAGGAATTTAGCAGAGAAGAGAGGGTATAAGCTGATCAAATTGAATCAACCAATATAAGTAAGAAATATGGATGGCACTGGTAATAGTGGAGGTGTGATTACTCACAAGGTAAAGGTGAACATGTTCTACAATGGGCATATAAAGAGGGTTCAAATGAACACCTGTGAATTAGGAAAGATAAACATGATTTTGGGCATACTTATAATGGTAAGCTAGTTCAGACAACCAACTTATCATACTCAACATTGAGAGAATAAAGAGAACTTGATGGAGTCTCTCTGTAGATTGCTCTACCTACTTATACACAATTTCTATTTGTCTATATATATGCTTAAGTAACTTCCTGCAATCCTTCTAAAATGTTCTATCATATGACCTGTTATATGACCAGGTCATGTGATCCCTATCTTATCTTATCTAATCTCTTGTTCTATTTTAGAGCTCTTCATCTAGTCTATTTGAAAATAGGTCCCATTCTTTTCATCCCTCTAATCATACAATTTTAGGTCCAGGTAGATTTATGACAATATTATGGTTAGCAGCTCATAATCCAGAGATAGACTAAAAAAAGTGAGAAGTGAAAATAAGAAAGTGTCCACCCTTGTGTGGAAAATCAGTGCAAATACAGAAAAAAAAGAAAAAAAAAGTTAGAGAGAATAAAAAGAAAATGGTAAGATGAACAGTAGATGAGAAAGAGGATTGGGGAAGAGAGAAAGAAATGGAAGCAGATCATAGAAAGATGGAAGAAATGGTATCTAAGAGGTTCCATAAGTGGTTGAAGGCATTTGGAAAAGTAGAATCAGAAAGAATGCTAGTTAGAAAAGTATAAAATCATATGATCAATCTCAAAAATGACTTTAGAGCGAGTAAAGCAAGAGTCTATCTTCTTTCTAGGAATGAAAAGGAAGAGATATAAAAGTTCATTAATGAGCACTTAAAGAAGGGATAGATTAGACCTTCTAAATCACCCCAGACATCACCAGTGTTCTTTGTAGCCAAGAAGAACAGAGGAAAACACATGGTTATGGACTATAAGAGACTTAACAAGCAGACAATTAAGAATAACTATCCTCTGCTATTAATTACAGACTTAGTAGACTCTATGGAAAACAAGAGAGTATTTACTAAGATGGATCTCTGGTGGGGCTATAACAATGTAAGGATAAAGGAAGGAGATGAGTAGAAAATAGCCTTCATTACATATGTGGGGTCATACAAACCAGTAGTTATGTTCTTTAGAATGACAAATTCACCTGTTACATTCCAAGACATAATAAATAAAACTTTGAGAGACATAATTAATGAGAGAAAGGTGGTGGTATTTATGAATGATATGTTGATAGAAACAAAGACAGAGGAAGGACATAACAAGATCGTAAAAAAAGTATTGAAGAGATTGGAGGAGAATAACCTATATGTAAAACCAGAGAAATACACCTAAAAGGTGCAGAAGGTGAATTTCTTAGGAGTAGTAATGGATCAAAGGAAGATCGAAATGGAGAAGAATAAAATAGTAGGTGTCATGAATTGTCCAATTTTTTCCAAGTCAATATTTATTTTCTTTTTCTTTTCTTTTCATTTAATTATGTAATATAGTTGGATTAGTAAACACAAACAAACAAATTGGACATGTATAAGTAGTGTACACAATTTAGCAAGGACTCTAACGAGTTCTCTTTGTCAAACTCCAATAAAGAGTGGAACTAAAGTTAAGGTTACTCAACCAAGACTTAAGTTCTTACACTAGAACTCAGTTACACATCCAGACACTGATCGCCTCAATTCTTGTCAATCTAACTCTCATTGCTCTCTCAGTGTGCAGTCGTCTCAGACCAATCCTAACTTCCTCATAGTCAGGCTACAGGCTTAAGTGGACTGACTGGAAAGATTAGACCCCAGAGGTGGACAGTTAGAACCAAACTCAGATACTAGTCCAGACCAGACCTTACAATTGAGTAGGCTCGATAGTTTACTTGTATCACTTTTATCGTATCAACTTTGTGCTACTGGTCCATTGTGATCAGTCTATATAGAAGAATAGTAGTCGCTCTCTAAGAGGCTACTTAGAGTAGGGATCTTCTCTGTAAAGTGATAGTCTATCCTAGTATTAGGGTAGTAGTCAGTATGGCAGTAGGCATCTGGCTAGGTGAAGATCTTGCACCCTAGTAAACGTACAAGTAAGATAGGTGAAGAACACGACGAGCTCCTCAATAAATATATAAAACTTTTTTTACAACAACTTGTCTAGAACATAGTGCAATGTCTCTAGACCAATACAATCAACTTGTGAATGATATGCTCAACAAAAGGCATGCCCTTGCCAAATTAAGGGCAGAACTAGAAGGGAGAGAGGGGAGACTGTGTAGATGTTATAGGAGGTTTGGGCATCTTGCTTGGCATCTTGCTTGAAAGTGTAGAAGTGAAAAAGAAGAAAAGAAGAAGACAGCAGTAGGAAATAGGTTTGAGGTGCTGAAGAGTCGAGTAATACAATGTGAAGTAAAGGAGGTGAAGAGATAGTAAGAGAGGAAGCAAAATGTTTTGGATACAGAGAGAAGGGATACAAAAAGTAGGAGTGCCCACAGAAGAAAAAAGAAAGAAAGGAGGAAGCGGCACCACTATGAGAAGTATGGGAGAAAGTGAAGGAGTATAGTGAAGACAGAGAGCTGCCTCTAAGGGGAGTAGCAATGTGCATGAGAGGGTGGACTATACCCAGAGAAGTAGTGACTTTTGTAGAGTGTAAAGGATACAATTACAAAAGAACAAAGATAGAGGAGAATAGAGAGCAGGGATTCCTGTAAAAGGAATAGTTATGCAATATGTGGTGTGGGAGCTGTAAAGAGGCATGGAACTAAAGAGATAGAGAGGCCAAAAATAGAAGAGCAGAGAGGGTAAAGTGTAGCACCTGTGGAGGAAAAGACACAGTAGTAGGAGAGAAGATAAAAAGAAACAAGAAAGAGAAAATTTTTTGTCTGCCCTGTAGGACAGGAAAGAAAACACCTTGGTGGAACTGGGGTGAAAAGGTGGAATGGATGGTGCCTAGGGCCCAGAAAGGGAGGGCTGGAATCACTGATCCAAGGAGAGTGGTAGAAACTGTCAATCAAAAGGCAGTGCAGAAGAAAGGGAAAGGGAGAGAAGTGAGACAAACATTTAAACCTTTAAAAGAAGTATGAATAAATATGGGGATTGAGAAGATAAATATGCATAAGGGAAGAACAGTGAAAGTGTTGCTTGATAGTAAAGTAACAGGAATGTTTATGAGCAAGAGTTTAGCTCACAAGGGAGGATACAGATTGATCAAATTGGATTGACCTTTACAAGTAAGGAATGTAAATGGTACCAGAAACAGTGGGGGTGCAATCATTCATAAGGTAAAAGTAAACATGTTCTATAAGGAATATATGGAAAGAATACAAATAGATGTTTGCGAGCTGAGAAAGACGGATGTGATTTTGGATATGCCATGGTTAGCAGTCTATAACCCGGAAATAGACTGGGAGAAAGAGGAGGTTAGAATAACAAGATGTCCACCACTGAATTGTCCAATGGGCTGTAGATAAGAAGGAGGATTGGGGAAGAGAGAAAGAGATAGAAGCAAATCATAAGAAGGTGGAGGAAATGGTGTCTAAATGGTTCCATAAGTAGTTGAAGGTGTTTGGGAAGGTAAAATCCAAAAAGATGCCGGTCAGGAAGGTATGGGGTCATGCAATAGATCTCAATGGTGATTTCAAACCTAGCAAAGTGAGAGTGTACCCTCTGTTATGCTCTAGTATGACCCTTAGGCTTAGTAGTATATTACTTATGAATTAGTCAGCATACATAAAATGAGACTGTGTTAGTCAGATACCTTAGCTTTGTTCTTCCATAGGCAAAACTTCAGTTCCATTTCCTCCAGAACTATCTTGTCCTTGACCCTCATAAGTTTTTCTTGCATTACCAAGATCTGAGATTGAGGACTGGTACAGTGGTTGGTTTAACCCTTAAGGTTGTAACCTGTCCTCAGCATCAAGTCCTCCTTTCTGCGAAGTTGGTCCTAACATCCTCTCTCTAGAAATAAAAAGGAGAAGGTACAAAAGTTCATTGACAAGCATTTAAAAAAGGGATACATTAGACCTTCAAAGTCACCCCAAACATTGCCAGTATTCTTTGTGGGCAAAAAAGATGGGGAGAAGCACATAGTTATGAACTACAAAAGACTTAATAAGCAGATGGTTAAAAACAATTACCCTCTGCTGTTAATTACAGATCTAGTAGACTCTATAGAAAATAAAAGAGTATTTACTAAGATGGATCTCCAGTGGGGCTACAACAATATAAGGATTAAGGAGGAAGATGAATAGAAAGTAGCTTTCACTACTCATGTGGGGTTGTATGAGCTGGTAGTAATGTTCTTTGGAATGACAAATTTACCTACCATGTTTCAAAGCATGATAAATGAAATTCTGAGAGATATGATTAACAAGAGGAAAGTGGCAGCATTTGTGGATAATGTATTAATAGGAACGGAGACAGAAGAGGGTTATGATGAGATTGTGAAGGAGATATTGAAAAGATTGGAGAAAAACGACTTATATGTAAAACCAGAAAAATGCACTTGGAAGGTACAGAAAGTGAACTTTCTGGGAGTAGTAATGGGTTAGAGGAAGATCAAGATGGAAGAAAATAAAGTGGCAGGGGTGCTTAACTAGCCTACACCTAAGACAGTCAGAGATGTTAGAAAGTTTTTGGATCTTGCTAACTACTATAGGTGATTTGTAAAGGACTTTGTAAAGATAGCCCAATCTTTAAATAATCTAACAAGGAAAGAAGAGAAATAGAGGTGGATAAACAAGCATCAGAATGTGTTTGAACAGCTAAAGAAAATCTTTACTAGCTGACTATTATTAGTTGCACCAGAATTAGATAGAGAACTCAGAGTAGAGACAGATGTCTCCAACTTTGCAATAGAAAAAGTCTTGTCTATTAAAGACAAAGAAAATAAATGAAGACTAGTAGCATATATTTCTAAGTCACTAAATGAAATGGAAAGAAATTATGAAATATATGACAAGAAGATGCTGGCAGTAATATGCTGCTTAGAAGCATGGAGGCACTTTCTGGAAGGATCTAGAAGTAAATTCAAAGTCTGGACAGATCATAAAAACCTAGAGTACTTTATGAGCAATCAGAAGCTTAATCATAGACAAGCAAGATGGGCTTTGTACTTATCAAGGTTTGACTTTGTGTTCAAACATATTTCAGGGAGTAAAATGGGAAAAGCAGATGGGTTGAGTAGGAGACCAGATTGGGAGGTGGAAATAGAGAAGGATAATGAGGAACAGATGTTGGTAAAAAAAGAGTAGTTGGATACAAGGAGAATTAAAGTAGTGGAAGTGATCATAGAAGAAGTGGATTTGTTGGATAAAGTTAGAAAGTGTGAAGCAAGAGATGATGAAGTAGTAAAAGCAGTAGAAGAAATAAAATGAGCAGGAATAAAGATGTTGAGAGACAAAGAATGGCATCAAGAAGATAGCCTAATATTGAAAAAGGAAAAGGTATATGTCCCTAAAGATGAAAAATTAAGAGTACAAGTGATCAGATTACACCATGATACGTCTGTGGGAGGGCACAAAGGACAGTAGAAGACAGTGGAGCTGGTGACAAGGAACTTCTGGTGACCAGAGGTTACCAGGGAAGTGAAACAATATGTGGAGAGGTGCAATGCTTGCTAATGTAACAAGAATCAAACGTAACTACCGGCAGAGAAATTAATGCCAAACTCAATTCCAGAAAAAGTGTGGACTTATATTAGTGCAGACTTCATTACAAAGTTACCTTTAGCGCAAGGATACGACTCAATCTTAGTGGTAGTAGACAGATTTACAAAGATGGTACATTTTGTACCTACTACAGAAAGAACAAGTGCAGAGAGACTAGCATAGTTGTTTAGAAATAATATTTGGAAGTTACATAGACTACTAGATAGCATTATTTCTGATAGGGGACCACAATTTGCAGTAGGTATCATGAGGGAATTAAATTGCATGCTGGGGATTGAAACAAAACTGTCTATGGCATTTCACCCACAAACAGACAACCAAATAGAATGAATGAACCAGGAGTTGGAACAGTATCTCTATATGTTCATAGATCACCAACAAGAGCAATGGCTAGAATGGTTGGGCACAGCTGAATTTGCCTATAACAATAAAGTACACATAGGAACAAAAGTGTTGCCCTTTAAGACAAACCAAGGACAAAATCCAAGAATGGAATTTGAGATGAGAAAGATGAGAAAGTACGAGGGAGCAGAAAAGTTTGCGGAAAAGATAAGAAATGTACAAAAGGAAGCTAAGGCAGTACTGTAGAAAGTGCAGAACGATATGAAGTGGTATGTGGATAGAGAGAGAGGAAACATAGAAGAATATAGAGTAGGCGACTTAGTGCTACTCAGCACTAAAGACCTGAAGTATTAGATGACCAAAAAATGTACAGAGAAATTCACGGAACACTTTGTAGGACCTTACAAAGTCAAATCAATTATTTCTAGTAATACAATTGAATTAGAATTACCTAGTATGATAAAAATACATCCAGTAGTTAATGTTAGTTAGATACAATAGTACAAGTCGCAAGTAGAAGGTCAAAGAAAGAAGGCACCACAACCAGTGGTAATTAAAGGGGAGGAAGAATGGGAGGTAAAGAAAATTATAAACAAAAGGAAGATGTGGGGGAAAAACAAGTACTTAGTACAATGAAAAGGATACATGGCAAAAGAAAACACTTGGGAAAGCAGAAAAAATTTGAAGAATGCAATGAAGCTGGTTGAAGAATTGGAGAGAGAATATTGTAGGGAAGAGAAAGAAGAAGTGAGATGACAAGAGGCAGAAAAAGACCAAAAGGTGTTTAGCAGAGAACTGCCAGGAAAATACACAGCTAAATTGCTCTATGGATGGAACAATAAGAAATATGATTGGGAGTATTGGAAGAAAATAGAGGAAAATGGAAAAGAAATCCATTTTCCAGATATAGTAGGAATCTGTTCTTGAAGAGAATGGAAGAGGAATAGGAAGAATACAAGGAAAAAAAAATAAAAAAGTGGGACAAAGAAAAAGACAAGAAAGATCGACAGAGGATAGAAGAGGATAGGAAATATTTGAAGGAGTTAGGAGATGAAAATCATGATATGGGTGACCTAAGGGACCCATACAATGAGCTGTAAAGAAGTCTTCCAGACAAAGACCCTTGAGAGGGAGGTAGTGTCATGAATCATCTAATTCTCTCTAAGTCAATATTTATTTTCTTTTTCATTTCATTATGTAATATAGTCAGATCAGTAAACACAGACAAACAAATTGAACATGTA
>Ga0154005_100204_pt1 | contig 30429 bp, 27 predicted proteins | sample TSFL089MetaG_FD_104698 | JGI IMG/M metagenome (GOLD analysis project Ga0154005, IMG submission 104698) | Attine ant fungus gardens microbial communities from Florida, USA - TSFL089 MetaG | ecosystem: Host-associated > Fungi > Mycelium > Unclassified | place: USA: Florida, Lake Talquin State...
ACCATGGGAAAGTAGTGCACAGACCAAGTAGAATAGATATAAGTAGTGTACTCAAATCCAGCGGGAACTCTAACGAGTTCTCTTTGTCTACTCTGACTTAGAGTTGGGATCCGCCTACCTGAACCACTTGGGTGACCGTTCCTTACATTGATCATATCCCTAAAGAGATCGTTCATCATAGTTTGGAAGGTGGCTGGTGAGTTCATAAGTCCGAAGTACATGACTGTCAGTTCAAACGATCCTAGGTGCATTGTGAACACCGCTTTCCATTCATCTCCTTCTTTGATTCGGATGTTGTTATAGCCCCACCTCAGGTCCATCTTAGTGAATACTTTCTTGGTCCCCATACTGTCTATTAGCTCCAATATTAGGGGCAAGGGATAACTGTTCTTGATTGTCCCTTTATTCACATAGTGATAGTCTTGTACCATCCTCCTCTTTCCATCCTTCTTAGGTACAAATAGTACTGGCAATGTCTGTGGGAATTTTGAAGGTCTAATATAGCCTTTCTTTAGTTGGCTTTCCACAAATGCCTGTACTTCCTCCTTCTCAGTTCTAGATAGAGGGTAGATTTGTCCTTTTCTTGGTATGAAGTCTTCTCTGAGGTCAATGGCATGGTCCCATGGTTTTCGGGTTGGTATTTGCTCAGACTCGACTTTTCCAAACACCTTTTTCCACTTGTAGAAGTATCTGGGCACCAGCTCTTCCACCTTTCTATGGTCTTCCTCAATTTCCTCCTTCTTTTCTCTTTCTTCCATAGTCCACCTCAGATCTTTCTTGTCCTCCTCTGTTACCTGCTTCCTCTTTACCACTTTCTTCTCAGGTGTTTGACTGCACAGGGGTGGGCACCTGGTCATCCTTACTTCTCCTATTTCCCAGTTTATCTCTGGGTTATGCACCGCGAGCCACGGCATCCCCAGGATTACTTCTGTCTTCCCCAGTTCACATACATCCATCCTTACTTGTTCTACATGTCCTTTATAGTACATGTTGACTTCCACTTCATGAGTTATCGATCCTCCCTTGTTGTCACTTCCATCCACATTTCTCACTTTTATTGGCTTATCCAATTTTTCTAACTTAAAGCCCTGTCTTTCTGCTAGCTTCTTGCTCATGAATAGGCCCATTGCCCCACTGTCTAGCAACGCCCTTACTGACACCCCTTCATGGGTATCCACTTTTTCTAGTCCGACATTGAGCCAGACTTCTCTCAACGGTTTGAGTGTCCGTCTTACTTCCCTCTCAGTGCAATGATCAGAGTCCATTCTATTCTGTCTGTACAGTACACTGTATTTGTTATGGGAGACCAGCCGAGGGCTTACTGGTCTCCCTGATCTTTTGACACCTCCTGCATCCCTCCCCTAATCTCCTTTCGATTTCTGCAATGTCGGGCCATGTGCCTAAACATTCTGCAGTTGAAGCACCTCCGATCCCCCCCATCCTCTGTCCATGTCCATTGCATTGGGGTCCCGGACCCCCTGTTCCTCTTCTCTCCTCCTCAAATCTCCACCAAGTCCTCCCCTGTATCCTCCCCTGAAACCCCCCTGATTTCCATGGTTCCAGAAGGGTCTAAACTCTCTAGGCGGTTGCGCTTCTGGTAGCTTCGCCACCCATGCTGCTCCCTTGTTCCCCAACACCTTCTCTTCAGCCCTGCTCTGCCTTAAATTCCTATCCAACCTCACCGATCTTTCCCACCATTCTTCGATTGTTACTAGAGGCGATTCTGCCTCTGCCAACCTCCTCCTGATGTTCTCATTTAGCCCTCTCTTAAACTCTTCTATGAGGGGTCATCCCTCATAGCCGCTTCCCCTTGATGTTTTTTTGAAAATTTGGACATACTCGTTGCATGTCCATCCCCCCTGCTCCAGCATCCTTAACTCGTTTACTTTCCTTGATTCTTCATCAAACTCCCTGAACTCTTCTCTCATCTTTGTAAACAATTCTTCCACCATCTCCACCGCCAATATTCCCTGCCACCTCTCCTCCAACACATTCTCCTTCCACACTTCGGCTACTCCTCCCTGCACATAGGTTAGTACCCACGATATTTTTTCTTCTTCCCCCATTCCCTTCATCCTCATACTGATGTACAGGCGGCAGACGTTGATAAACCCTACCACCTTCTCCCTTTCTCCGTCGAACAATGGAGGCTTGGCTGCCTCTCCTTGGGTTTGCCCCCTTGATAGGAGCTGTTCGATGGCCATTGTGTGTTGGGCCAGGTACTGGAGTATCTGGTCCATGGTCAGGGTGGCCTCGCTCTGTGGTTGTGGTTGCTATTGTTGTTGTTGTTGTTGCTGGGGTTGTTGGCCCCAGGATGATGATTGATGGTGGGACATGTTATCGTCCCAAGCGTCTTCCTCTTCTGTTGTTGTTTCCTTGTACAAGGAGCGGTCGTTTTCTTCGGAACTAATATTTACACCTACTGGGGAGCGCGTCTTCTCCCAGCTAGGCTCCTACTTCCTTACTGACTATTGCCCTAGTAATAGGGTTATACTATTGCTGCAAAGATGCGAACCCCTAAACTAGACAGCTTCCTAAGGAACGACTGTCACTCCTCTACATGTAGAAACTACAATGAGCTCCCAGCACAAGGTTGATAATGTGAAAGAAAAACAAGTACGCTAACAAGCCCGCTCAAGGTAGAGGTCAGGTCTCGGCATAGCACCAGAGCTTAGTGTTACGCTTCTACCATTAGTCCCTAACTGACTAACAAGTCCCCTTGAAGCCTAGGGCCCGGCTGTAGTTGTGGTTGCTGGTCGCGGTGACCAGTACACCGAGAGCAATGTGAGAGTAAAGGACAATGGGTGCATAAGGCTCATGGTGAGCAGTATGGATAGAGTAGTATCAAGTTCTAATGTAATGGTAGGGTAGTTGAGACAATCGCCTTATCACACTCAACGTTATAAGAGAATGAAGAGAACTCGATGGAGTCTCTTGGTGAATTGTACTACCTACTTATACACAAATTTTATTTGTCTATGTGTATGCTTAAGTAACTACCGAACCTTCCAGAAGATTCCATCATGTGACCTATCATATGACTAGGTCATGTGATTCCATCTTATCTTATCTTATCTCCCTTTTCTATAATTAGAATCCTTCATCTAGTCTATCCGAGAATAGTTCTCATTCTTCCCATTCCTCTAACCTTACTATTTTTGGTTCAGGTGGGCGATTTATAACATTATCCATCTGTCTGTGGGTAAAATGCCATTAACAATTTACTGTCGATCCCCAGCATCATGTTCAACTCCCTCATCACTCCTGCTGCAAATTGCAGCCCTCTATCTAAAATAATACTTTCTGGTAAGCTGTGCAGCTTCCAGACATTATCTCTAAACAACCTCGCTAATCCTCCTGCTGTTGTCTTTTCTGTAATAGGTATAAAGTAGGCCATTTTAGTTAATCTATCTCTCTGGTATTGAATTTGGCATTAACTTGCCAGCAGGTGCTTGCATATGATTTTTATTTCTCTAGCATCACATCCCTCTATATATTGCTTTACTTCCCTACTCACTCCTGGCCACCAAAAATTCCTTGTTACCAACTCTGTCGTTTTCCACTATCCTCCATGTCCTCCTACAGGTATATCATGATGTAGCCTGATCACTTTTACTCTTAATTTCTCATCCTTAGGTATGTATATCTTACCTTCCTTTAGCATTAACCCCTCATATTCTCACTACTCTTCATCTCTTAAGACTTTAACCCCTGCTCATTTCATCTCTTTCACTGCCTTGACAACTTCATCATCTTTTGCTTTACTCCTCCTTATTCTGTCCAGAATATCTACTCCATTTATTACTACTTCGGACACTTCTGCTGTTCGAGTCTCTAACTATTCCCTTTTTACCAACATCTGTTCTTTGTTATCTCTTTCCACTTCTACTTCCTAATCTGATTTCCTACTCAATCCATCTGTCTTTCCCATTCTACTTCCGGGTACATGCTTCAAAACAAAGTCAAATCTAGATAAATAGAGTGTCCATCTAGCTTGTTGTCTATTTAACTTTTGATTACTCATAAAGTACTCTAGATTTTAATGGTTTGACCAAATTTTGAATTTCCTCTTTGCACCTTCTAAAAAGTGCCTCCAGGCTTCTAGACATCAAATTACTACCAATATCTCTTTGTTGTGAATCTTATAATTTTGTTCAGTCTTATTTAGCAATTTTGAGATATAGGCCACTGGTCTCCACTTGTTGTCTTCGCATTTAATAGACAATACACCTCCTGTTACAAAATTGGAAGCATCTGCCTCAACTCTAAATTCCTTGTCTAAGTCTGGTGCTACTAATAATGGTCTAGTTATGAAGATCCCTTTTAATTGCTCAAATGCCTTTTGCTAGGTTTCCTCCCATTTCCACTTCTCATCCTTCCTTGTTAACATGTTCAAGGGCTTTGCAAGTACCACAAAATTCTTAATAAACCACCTATAATAATTGGTGAGTCCCAAGAATTTTCTGACATCCCTGACTATTCTTGGTGTTGGCCAGTTCAATACTCCTGCCACTTTATCCTCCTCTATCTCAATTTTCCCTTGACCCATCACTACTCCCAGAAAGTTTACTTTATTTGTCTTCCATGAATACTTTTCTGGTTTCACATACAAGTCATTCTCTTCCAACCTCTTCAGTACTTCCGCTACAATTTTGTCATACCCTTCTTCACCATCTGTGCCTACCAGCACATCATCTACAAAGACCACCACTTTTCCTTCATTAATAAGATCTCTCATGATCTCATTCATCATCTCCTGAAACATTGCCAGCAAGTTTGTTATCCCAAAGAACATTACCACCGGTTCAAATGACCCCACATGTGTAGTGAAGGCCACCTTCCACTCATCACCCTCTTTAATATGTACATTGTTGTAGCCCCATTGTAAATCCATCTTAGTGAACAGTTTCTTGTTTCCCATTGAGTTTACTAAGTCAGTAATCAATGGCAATGGATAGTTATTTTTCACTGTTTGCTTATTGATTCTATGATAGTCCATGACCATATGTTTTCCACTATCCTTCTTTCCCACAAAGAAGACTGGAGAAGTCTGTGGTGACTTCAAAGATTTTATGTATTCTTTTCTCAAGTGGTCCTAGATGAACTGTTGAACCTCTTCCCTCTCGTTCCTAGAGTATGGATATACTCACGCTTTACTGGCCTTGAACTCCTTCTTGAGATCTATGATGTGATCTCATATCTTCTTTGTTGGCATCCTTTCTGACTCCATCTTTCCAAACACCTTCAGCCACTTGTGGAATTTTTGTGGCACCATTGCTTCTACCTTTTAATGGTCCAACTCTATTTCCTCCTCTCTTTCCCAGTCCTCTTTTTCATCCACAGCCCATCTAATCCTTTCAATTTCATCCTCTTGGATTTCCTTCTTTCCTTTCCTTCTCCTCTTAATTTCCAGACCCATTTTCTTCTTGCCCATATATTGTCCATATATTGGTGGACACCTTGTCATTTTAACCTTCCCTTTTTTCCAATCTATTTCTAGGTTATGTGTCTGTAGCCAAGGCATTCTCAATATTACTTCTGTCTTCCCCAGATCACACACATCTATCCTCACTCTTTCTACATGTTCCTTGAAGTACATATTTACTTCTACTTTATGCAGGATTACTCCTCCACTATTTCCGGTACTGTTCACGTTTCTTACTAGTATTGGCTTCTCAAGCTTTATTAATTTGAAGCCTTCTCTTTCTGTGCATTTCTTACTCATGATGTCATGAATTGCCTTCTTTCTCTAAGACAATATTTATTTTCTTTTTCTTTTCTTTTAATTATGTAATATAGTCAGATCAGTAAACAAGGACAAATAATCGGACATGTATAAGTAGTGTACACAATCCAGCAAGAACTCTAATGAGTTCTCTTTGTCAACTCTGACTTAGAGTGGAGTTAAGCCTGAGGTCGCTCACCAAGGACCAAACTCTTACACATGAAGAGTCCTGTAGCTCCACTATCTAGCAACACTTTCACTGATATTCCTTCATGAGTGTCAATTTTCTCCACTCCTATTTGCATCCACACTTCTCGCAGACCCCTCAAGGTTCTCCTGACTTCTCTCTGTCTTTCCTCCAGCTCAGTGATTCCAGCCCTCCTCTTCTGGGCCCTAGGCACTGACTGTTCTACCTTCCCTCCTCAGTTCCACCATAGCACTTTCTTTCCTGTCCTACAGAATGGACAGAATACTTCTCCCTTCTCATTCCTTTCTACTTTTCCTCCTGTCACCGCATCTTTACTGCCACAAGCACCACATTTTACTCTCTCTGCTCTTTCGTATTCTGCCTCTCTGTCTCTCCAATTCCATACCTCTTTACATCCTCCACACCACATGTTACACAGCTGCTCCCTACCCAGGAAACCTTGTCCTTGGTTCTCCTGAGTCTTTGTCCCCTTGTAATCACACCCCTGGCATTCTACCAGCATCACAACTTCTCACTGCATCGTCTATCTGTAATGACAAAGTAGCTGAGATGACCACCTTATCACACTCAACGTTATGAGAGAACGAAGAGAACTTGATGGAGTCTCTTGGTGAATTGAGCTACCTTGTAGTGAACTCAAGCTAGGGTTAACTTAAGCGCACACTCTTTATCAGAGTTGACAAAGAGAACTCGTTAGAGTCCTTGCTAATTGGTCTAGCTACTTATACGCAAATTGGTATTTACTAGTATCTGTCTACTCAAATTATCTCACAGACTCCTTTTGAGTCATAGTGTCCCACACACTTCAAACTATTACATAATAAAAGAAAATGAAAAAGAAATAAAATAATCTGCCACTGCGGATGTCCCAGCTCGCCTGTCATTTCATTACATACCTACTTATACACAATTTCTATTTGTCTATGTATATGCTTAAGTGACTACCAATCTTTCCAGAAGGTTCTATCATGTGACCTGTCAATGTGATCTTATCTTATCTTATCTTATTTCCCTTTCTTATAATTTAGAATCCTTTATCTAGTCCATCTGAGAATAACTCCCATTCTTCCCATCCCTCTAGCCATACTATTTTTGGTTCGAGTAGGTGATTTATGACACCATCCCTTTATGCTCATGACCGCCCCTTTTGGAGGCAGCCCCTTTACCCCACAGTGTTCCTTCACTTTCTCTCATACTTCTTGCCTTGGTGTCATTTCTTTTCTCCTCATCTCCTTCTTCTTCATGCACTCCTATTTCTTATGTCCCTCCTTTCTACACTGAAAGCATTTTACCATTTGTTCTACTACTTCCTACCTTCTTACTTCTCTCACTCTGCACTGCATCACCCTATTTGCCAGCATTCCAAATCTATTCATCATCTCCTTCTTCCCTTCTACCCTTCTTCCCTTGTTCCTGCAATTCTTGGCCAGGTGGCCAAACTGCTTACATCCCCAACATTTCTTTTCCTCTCTTTCTTCCAATTCTGATCTTGTTTTGGCAAGTGCTTACCTGGTATCGAGCATTTTGCTCAATAGGTTGTTATATACTTCTAAGGACATGGCATGTTATTCTTAGAAGGGCAAATTTGTTGTGTAGAAAAAGGTATATTTGTTGCGGGTTTTACTGACCAATGTTTCTTCGACTGACTATCTTACCAACTACTTACATCTGCTGGGGCACGAATCTTCACCCAGCCAGGTTTTTTAATGCCCTACTAGCTACTGCCCTAATATTAGGGTTATACTATCACTTCTCAAAGAAGATCCCTACTCTAATTGTTTTCTTAAGGATACGACAATTTTCCTTTGCATGTACTAGTCACAATGGACCAGCAGCACAAGGCTGATAAAGCAAAAGATTTTATAAGTAATCTACTAAGCACCACTTGTCGTCAGGTCTGATCTACACTGGGGCCCAGATATGGTCCCAGTCGTCTACCTCCGGGGTCTAAACTTCCTGGTCAGTCCACTTAAGCCTGTGGCCTGGCTATGTATGGAGGTGACTAGTGATTGGAGTTGATCACCAGTCGAGGGTCGATTGTGTAAGAGTAAAAGTGAGCAAGGATCGGGGTGATTGGTGCTCTGGGAGTATTAAATAAGTTCTAGTATAGTAAACATTAGTTGTGATAACTTAAGTCCACACTCTAAGTCAGAGTTGACAAAGAGAACTCATTAGAGTCCTTGCTAATTGACCTAGCTACTTATACACAAATCTGTGTTTACTTGTATTTATCTACTTGAATTATCTTATGGACTCCTTTTGAGTCATAATATCCCATGCACTCTATATAATTACATAATAGATGAAAAAGAAAAAGAAATAAAATAATCCACTGCCACAGATCCTCTAGCTCGTCTGCCATTTCATAACAAAGAGTAGAATAAAGATGAAGATAAAGAAGATTGACAGAGAATAGAGAAGAATAGGAAATACTTAGAAAAACTGGAGGACAAAAATCAGGATATGGGCAACCTAAAGGACCCATACAATGAACTATGAGAAGTCCTCAGGACGAGGACTCTTAATATAAGAACTTAAGTCGCAGTTAAGTAACCTTAACCTTAGTTCCACTCTTTATTGGAGTTTGATAAAGAGAACTCGTTAGAGCCCTTACTGGATTGTATGTGCTCCTTATACAAGTCTGACTATTTGCACATGTTTACTGATATGATGTTATTACATAATTAAATAAAAAAAATAATGACTTAGAGGAATTAAGTGGTTTATGATACTTAAGAGAGGGCTGATGTTATAAATTGCCTTTTCTCTTTAAGTCAATATTTATTTTTTATTTTCCTTTTCTTTTCTTTTAATTATGTAATATTGTCAGATCAGTAAATAAGGTAGACTTGTATAAGTAGTGTACACAAATCAATGAGGACTCTAACAAGTTTTCTTTATCAACTCTGACTTAGAGTGGAGTTAAGCCTGAGGTCACTCACCAAAGACTAAACTCTTACAATATGATGTACTAATACTTTAAGTAGTGTCTTCTTGACAGATACAGTATAGATATAGTTCTGTTATCATCAAACTGAGTGTCTTCTTGACAGTGATGTGTCAATCAACTTCCTATCTCAAAAAGATTTAGCTTCTATTCCCTTGAAAATAATTTGCACAAACAATCTTTAGCAGCTCATAAAGTAAGAAAGAAATTAATGGAGATAACATCTGTATATGTTAATCTGTAATGGAGAGGATATCTATATATGGTATAGCACTCTGATACCTCTCACTAAAAAAAGGAAAGTCCTGGTATTTTTCTCAAATTATTAACATTGTCTGGGACACCAAAATTCATGCTCGGCATCTCGGCATGGAGTAGCCTGAGAAAATCTGAGGTCACAGATCTTCTCAGACTGCTTACGGGAAGTCACCCATTTTGCCTGTGCAAACGCTGATTATCTAGCTTCAAATGACATTTGTTTTCTGGTATATTACAAGTGTTATGCTGCAAAAACTAACCAACTGAGACTGCTTTTATCAAGTTGCGGTCTGCTCTTTCTTTTTCTCTTCCTCTTTCTTATGTTTATGGATGACGATGTAATGATCCGCCCCTTCACCTGCAGGAACTGCCTCAATATTTCCGGGGATCAACCCGCTTCTCTCAGGCATATACTTCTTGCGCTCTTCTCGTAAAAGGTCGAGGTCATGGGAAAGTAGACCGTGCCCTGCTACCGGGCCCCAGAAGGAGCAACCAGCTAAAGAACCTATGATACTAAAATTGGATTGTCAGACAAACTGTTCTAAAGAAAACAAAAGGGGATTTAATGCATACCATGTTCCCACAAGGATAGACAAATAGAAGCGATATTGTGAGTACCATTTGGGAGCTGGAATCTCGACGCTTCAATATACAACTTTTCAGATGTTCTGAAACCACTCACTCCAACCACCCATGGTAGCTTTGGAGTCAGCAAACCAAAGTCCAGTAAAGCCGACCCACTGCGTCACGAGAGCCATTGTCGGTTGCATTCCGAGCGTAGTCCAAGCGAGCAACATGGGAGCTGTCCCTAGAGCTAGGCGGCTATACCCCTTTTGACCTCCGTAAGCAGCCATTTCCATGCCCCAATGTAAAGCACCTTGAAAATCAGAATTAATTATGATTGATTGAGCCTTGACAAATCCGAATGCAGATACTCTTACCTAGGAAAGAGAGCATAACGACTCCGTATGTCACTTGAAAGTTCAGAGCCTGATCGAGCACAGTCAAAGCAACTCCAGGATCGATGCCAACTGAGGCACCATGAATGGCTAAGCTCGCTTCACGAGCCAACCAAATAGTCGTGAGAGAAGCTCCAACGTAAGGAATACCACCTTCCAGAACATATTATCGTTTTGGTTTCAACAAAAATGGAGTGTAAACCGCTTACCCATCAACCCAAGCATCAAAATAGGACGGGGAACTGCTTTCAGATTACTATATGTGATACCAAACTATGTAGACGAATATTTCTCAGAGATAAGTCAGTTAAAGCTTTGGGGACTCACAAAAGACTCAGTACCCCTCGTATCGGAAACTGAATCCGTAGTAACGTTCGCGCCAGCAATGATCTTGGCCACATCAGAAGCAGTGCCGCCGAGCTCTTCCTTTACATTGATCGTTGCATGTTCCAGTGTCTGGCTTCCAGGTTTGTTGGTTACCGAACTAGCGGCCAGACGCTTCTGCAGAAACGATGTACCTGGGATCTGAAGTCGAACACTTGGCATAAGTCCTCTCAAGGCAGGACCACCTGCTCTAGCTATGACATGAGAGTTTCTATAGACACTCGTGCGCAACAGAGGACGAAAGACTATGCTCATGGCGGGCTTGAGAAGAGTATGAGTACACGGTCCACCTTAAGACATAACTATAGTTCATGACGTCACATTATTAGGAGTTCTATCGAAATAGGTAAAATACAATAACTATTTAATGTACACTGTCAGGTTATTCTGCAATACAAAAAAGGTAAATTAACCCGCCAAAGAAGATCGAAGAAGAGCTGAGCGGGCACTTAATGGAATAGAGTTGGAATACTAGATTACTAAGGTAGATGATTGAAGCCCCTAAATCCCGACCATTTTCAGTTCTGGCTTGTCGGCTGCCTTTTCCTCAATGGTAGAAGGCGAACATGTCTGTTCTTTTTAACAATCTGTCCCTGTAGGCCGAAATAGCGCTGGGTCTGGAAACTCCAGTGGAGAGATCTAGCAATAACATCAGCATACCGTGCGGAACTATTTACCTATCTTCAAACTTACCCAACAATCCAATCTTGGAGACCCTGTATATAAGCAACGACCATTTTGTCGACTTCAGCCCCCCATGAAGGAACAAGCCCTTTGTAGCGTTCAAAATTGTCAATTGTATCAGCGCAGAGCTGTCCGACGTAGTCAACGGCACTCTGGAGACTATGATTGTGATGCTTCATCAAGATCACGATCATGTTGTGGGTATCTCCATGAGACTGTTCGACGTTATAAGAGAAGAGGTCCTAGATCAATGACATGAATTTTCAGAATACTTATCAAGATTCAGATGGACACTTACATTAGACCAGGTCACCAAATCGTTTGTATACTGGCCTAGCACCTCGATGACAGGATTTTCAGCAACATAGTCTGGTAGATCAATACCGACTGCGTATCTGTGAGAAGAGGGTGGAAATGAGTCACATATATGATCCTTGACTGAAGTATAGACTCACTCGATAAATGCCCAGCAAGGCTTGCAACCTGAAGCCTCATCCATCAGTAAGATCTAATAAATGACCTCATAGACACGTACCCGATGTATCACGTCGAATATCAATGTAAGACTCGAGGGTCGGAATTTCACTCGAGTCGCGAGCTTTTGCTTGAATATTCACTGCCTCAAAGAAAAGGCCCATGCTCTCCCTGAAGCGTGCCTGTGCTCCTGGACCGCAGTCCTTAATGCAGCGGCGCCAGAAGCTAAAATCGATGGTCAGGATAAGACGACGTAAGATTTAAGAGAATGTAACGCACTCCCTCGCAAGTTTGCCAGGAGTGGGCTCTTCAGGAAACTCCACCGTGGGCCTGTATTCCTCAGGGAACCAAAATGCATTCATGACGACATTGGCAAGAGTAGTTTCCTCACGAGTCTTCATTCCGTCGCTGATATTGTCACTAGGATTGACACAAATGAGGAGCTGAGGAATTCAGAAAAGATGAATAGAAAACATACAGATGGAAGAGATAACCAAGGAAATCGGCTATGACACGGAGGCGTTCCGCTGTCGCAGAGGTATAGGTGTAGGCAGTTAATTCACCCGCCTGGAGGCCATACATAGCCCGACGGGCCTTCGGGCTGAGTTCAGGGCAGCATGTATCGAGCCATTGGACATGTTCCTTCGCAATTTCGTCTCCGTGAGGATTGTATGTGAGTTTGTATCTGCAGTGAGAGACGAGGTCTGGAAGGATGAAGGAAGCAGGCTGATTGGAGTAATCGATACGACCCATGTTCAAAGGAGAGGGGATAACTAGGGAATATGGGGCGGAGAGGAGAGGGATGAGGGATCCCAAGAACTCCAGAGTCGGTTTTATAGGATTTCAGAAGTTCCACTACCATCAAATGAGATCTCCTGGATCTGAATCCCTTTACCAAAACGTCATTCATTGATACCAGGGTTGCAAGCACTTTGTTACCGGCTATACCAATATGACTTGGCTGGTCCTGCACTGAATCGGTCGCACTTCAGGTTTCATGACAAATCTTACCTGCATCTCATCGTAGGAAGATGTCTACCGGTAAGATCTTGCCCTCCAGGTACGCCCATTTGGCAAATTTCGGAGGTATCATTGAATTGTGTATCGAACCACAGTCACTCCGAATGGTAATCGGGCTTTGACTAGGCAGATCTAGTTCATTTCTTCATATCCCGAGCTGTATATGCCGGCATTGATTAATTAGATTGAACATTGAGATATGAATTGTTCAGATTGAGTACCGACACTTTTGTTTACCAAGCGCCCACACGTCGGCCATTTGAACCAGTCTCCGTTTTCCTGGAGCCGCCGGAAGGTTTCCTGCAATTAGACTGGATATCAATAAGCGAAAGTCGCAGTGAGTCAAATTTATTAAAAGATAAAGATAGGTTGTGCAGGACTTGATTTGTGGCCAACCTACGGATTATCGTGATTGATGATGTGATAAATTGTCACATAAGGCAATCAAGTAGTTTTGCGCATTGCGACGAGATTGAAAAGATGAGATAGTGCTGCAATTCCCCGCCCTACACTACCAGTACACTAGAAAGGTGATTGTCAGCTGTGAACTGTCAATTATCGATGCTACCCTGAGTGATTCATGGTGCCATCAATTGTTTGGCACGTTGAATCAGATTTTCAATTCTCACCGCCGGTAACATTGTGGGATCTTAAGTTAGTAGTATTACGAGTATACGTTATATTCAGAGATTTGGCAGATAAGAGCCTGGTCAAAAGAATTCGGCCGGAGCACGGAGGACCACTGGATGTCAACAGAGAGGACTTGTTACGGGCCAGGTAGTGGAAAATAGTCTGAGTGCATATGCATTACATGGGCTTTTCCACGATGATACAAAATTAATGGCTATCAAAAAATGGCTCACGCCATGAGTTTTCAATGTATTTGACGGAGGTGTTTAGTCTGGCTCCCGCTGAAGATATTAGTACCTTTATTTATATTCCATCGCTGGATCACCGACTGACATGGCGGACAATCATCTGTCACATCCTGAACTTGTTATCACTTCCTTCACAAAACATCCTATTGTGCCAACCAGTGGATTTGTTACATTCCATATTTATTCAAATAAGCTTCACAAAGGACAAGCTTCATGCTTGTCAATGGTTGATAATTTCATACAAAAACATTGGCAAATCATTTTCAACATAATGCCGTTGTGACAATGAAAGATACTCCTCTGGTATTGATTAAACATTAATGTGACGTAAATTTACATGTCGGAGCAAGTAGTGAAATCTGGACTGCATGTGATCATTCATCGTGTCTGTGAAAAGCAAATTGGGAAAATGTAACATAAAGCTGTACTTCGCCAGACGAAGTATATCGTGTGAGGACCCGAAATGGCTCCAACAGCAAGATCCAGTTTTCTCGTTCGAATATGGGCAAGATTTTTAGGAATAAATAGATACAATTCTGTTTTTGCGTATCAAGTGTTTTTCATCACTGTGCTAGGATGACTGAAGGTGTGCTAGAACCTCAGTGCTGAAGTACTCCAGTATGCAAGGGGTCCTTTTAACAGAACTGATTCCATTCAGTGGAGCATGAACCAGAGAAACGACTAGAACGGCGTAGAAACAGTGATGGCATGGATAAATAAGGTAAGCAAACGAATTTTTCCTTACTTCGTCGTATTTAGTCATGGCCCTTCCTTCCTCTACTGCAAACTGGCATTGGAAGAACAAGAATATCACGGATTGGAGTAGGAGATGGATGGATAATGAGCTAACTTCCGTCTCCGTCACCGCCGAAAAGGGTGAGATCGTCTCGATCTCCGCCGTGACAGAAATGGACGGAGACGTTGAGCTTGGCCAGAGAAAGTCCAAGTACGTACTTTTTGGACTGCTCTCGTAATGGAATTAAACTCCTGCGCTACTTCAGACTTATCACAATTTTCGATACTCGTATCTCATTGTCCTGGACTGGAAAGACAAGCGACGGAACCGAAGTTAGTGGCTCGCTGATAATCCCCGAAGTGTCACATGAGATACTCTGCGATAAGCTTTCTGGATTCCAGGTCATTACTTTCAGTTTCGTCCATACTGATGTGAAGGCTAACTTTCATATCTTGGCAGTATCAATGGTCGCTTGACACACCACCGTCGACAAAAGCCAGTGCGCTTTTCGCCTTCGCTCAGACGAACCTTCCCGCTGTCCTTGAAAAGAAACTCGCAATGTTCCCTCAGGCTATTATTGACACTCACGGCAAGGATCTTACCGTCAGTACTGAGCCGAGTCGGACTGGTACACCGACTCCTTCCATGCCTACCAATAAACCTGCGATATCGGCAGTGCGTTCAGCACTTTCTCAACCCATACGTAGTGGCGCATCAACTAATATGAATACCACCACGGTGACGGTCTCTGCTAACCTTCAAGCCTCCGCCGAGGATCTATTTAGTCTCCTCACTGATCAAACAAGAATCCCCTCGTGGACCCGCACCCCGGCGGTCTCTATTGCACAACCTAATTCAGAATATTCTTTTTTCGGTGGTGGTGTTCAGGGGAAGTATACTTCCCTAGAACCTGCTAAAAAAATTGTGCAGACCTGGACGCTTAAGTCGCCAACCTGGCCAAATGAACACTATGCAACTTTGACTACCTCGTTCGACCAGTCAAATGATTCAACAAAAGTTACATGGAATTTGGATGGTGTGCCTCTGGGTTCCGAAGATGAGATTGAGAGAAATATCAAGGGCTATTAGTAAGTCATCATGGCTTGCATTCGAGATCCCCTGATCAGCATTTGTTAGTATTCATGGGCTCAAGTCAATCGGGTATGTAGAGCTCTTTGTTCCTCAATCATCCTACGTTCCTTCCAAGCGTGCCTTTGGGTCACCTTCGTGGTCAAGTACAGAAGCATCTTCCATCTATTTATCAACTATCATCATTGGTGCACTTGTCCTCACTGCGGCATTTTCGATACCTTACCTTTCTTCGGCCCCTGCTTCTAAATAAATTAATGGTGTTTCGGAATAGATTGCTGAGACATGTTTCGGCAGGTTGGGTTCCGAGCTCTAGTTCTATTCTCGTTTCAAGGTATTCTCAAGGTCAATCATTGATTTGCGTACCGTGGGCGTGGGTGTAATGGTTCCTGAATTGTGATAGATGCTCCGGTAGAAGGAACAAAAATCAGGTATATTGGAAGAGTTGGCGAAGAGGAGTAACAGAAGTATGTATGTATCTTAACAAATCGTGTAGAACTACTCATTATCTTGAAACAAACAATCCAAAGTTGTGAAGGCCGCTCACTTCGCTTAGGAGTTATTCTAGGGAGCTCCTGAAGGCTTCTAGTAAGGATGGGACCTGGAATCTGCAGAGTGTCGTGTATTGATAGGAGATGCAAGGGCCTATTTATGTCTATTTGCACCATCCAAATTTGCTGAAGTCGTTCGAATGTCCACGCCAACAGTCTCCTCTTCTTTTACTTCTTCTACGTCCTTGCGCCCACCCCAACAGCGTTTGCCCAATACAGAATGGCCAACACTGAGGAGATTCGTGCTCAGTCATATGTCGGTTTCGACTCTATCACCCAACAAATTGAGCATAAGCTCTTGAAGCGCGGTTTCCAATTCAATGTTATTGTCGTTGGTGAGTATATTACTACAACACTTTTTTGTGAGATATCTCAGAGCTCGAGCGTGGTTGGACAAGAGAGCTCCATCCAATGCAAGGATGAGGAGATTTTTGGACTAGCATCCCTGTCATATGCTAGCGCAAGCTAATCACGCGTATTTTTCCGATGAATTCGAATCTTATGTATAGGACAAACTGGACTTGGCAAGTCGACGCTCATCAACACTATTTTCGCGTCCCACCTCATCGACTCGAAGGGGCGTCTCATATCTGATGAACCTGTCAGGCAAACCACCGAAATCCAGGCCGTTTCTCATGGTATGTTTGCAACTTATCTTCCTCCGAGTTCTCCCAAATGTTCCTACTGTTACTATAATTGGGTTTCTTGATTGTCAGCGTGTTCCGCGTTGTCATAGGTTGAGACCAGAGATTTGATCGGTCTGGTGACTATCATGGCGTGTAGACTCCTTGATGATTGAACATTTCTGTCCGTCTGATCTGCCAATACTGATTTTGTGCCTCAGTCATTGTCGAAAATGGTGTCAGGCTTCGCTTGAATATTGTTGATACCCCTGGATACGGTGACCAGATCAACAACGAAGGATGGTGCATCGTGTTTCAGCTTTTCGGTGATTTGGAGGCTAATAGTGGTTTTTGATCTTAGCTGGGACCCTATCATCAAGTACATCAAGGATCAGCACTCTGCCTATTTGCGCAAAGAGCTGACTGCTCAACGTGAACGCCACATTCAGGATACCCGCATTCATTGCTGCCTGTACTTTATCAACCCCACTGGCCATAGTCTTCGCCCCGTCGATATCATCGTGATGAAGATGCTCAGTGATGTTGTTAATGTCGTTCCTGTTATTGCAAAAAGTGACAGCCTGACTTTGGAAGAACGTGACCGTTTTAAGGCCAAAGTACGTTTCCCCTTGTTTAGAGCTTTTTTGAAACCCCATTGATGATTTGTACATTCTAGATTCGCGAAGAGGTCGTATTCAATAACATCCGTCTCTATCCCTTTGACACTGATGAGGCTGATGAAGAGGAGGTCCAACTCAATGAGTCTATCAGGGTATGCACCATCTAGTGTTTCAGAATGACCTCGGCCCCTTACATGAATATCAGGCTATTATTCCGTTTGCTGTTGTTGGTTCGGAGAACAGTGTTGTCATCGATGGCAAGTCTGTCCGTGGCCGCAGGAACCGTTGGGGTGTTGTGAACGTCGAGGATCCCGACCACTGCGAGTTTGTAAGCCTCCGCAACTTCCTCACCCGCACTCACTTGCAAGACCTTATTGAAACAACTGCTCAAATCCATTACGAGGCTTTCCGTTCGAAGCAACTCCTGGCCCTCAAAGATGGCGTACAGCAACGTCCTCCTCCTCAGCAAGCTATGTGAGCGGTGTTTCTTATACACAAGCGGGTAGGGACAGTCACCGTAGAGGAGGGAAGGTCCTTAGATAGTGCACAGTCAAGATATTATACCCTTTCTTCCGTTTGGATTTGAGACTATGGAACCATTTTCTAGTTTGTGGCAGATTTCATATAGTCGACTTTATTTTTTCTTGCTGTCGAGTAATCATTGTGATGCCACTCATTTTCTTGTGCCAACACTGACGTCAGGCCCGAAGAAAAATAGGGACGGATCAAACTGTCTGAGTACTCAGACAGTGTGGGGTGGTGATGTGTCAGCATACCGCACTCCTCCACTTGTCCTCGATGCTCTGAATCTTTCCCAATGGTCTCCTCTCCCCGCTCTAGTATCTTTGGTCCTTGGAGCTCTAAGCTCACTGTGTTCAAGGTCGAAGATCTCTTTTCCCGCAAGCGATCACCTGGGCTCAAGCGCACCGTCTTCATCAACGAGAATCTCCCAGACGACTACTACGATCAGCGGGGACGAGTGAAAAAAGAGCATATTTATGCTACGAACCAAGTTATTACCTCCAAGTATACCATCTTCACCTTCCTTCCCAGGAATATTCTTGAGCAGTTCAGACGCATTGCCAACATGTGAGCATCAAATAGATATTATTATATTATCTAATGATATTTTGTTTCTAGTTTTTTCCTCGTGATCGCGATTCTCCAATTTTTTCATGAGTTCTCTACGATATCTCCGGGACTGGTGCTTCTGCCGCTACTGATCGTATTAGCTATCACTGCGGCGAAAGATGGTTACGAGGATGTAAAGCGGCACCAGTCAGATCGACAAGTCAATCACACGATGGTGCGGTCGTTGGTCGGCGGAAACTGGGTCAATCCCAATGCGAAGGCCCCAAAGAGCAAGACATTTGTCCGGGGCATCATTCCAGGGACTCGTACGCTGCGAAGGATGAAGACTAACCCGAATGGGGAAGAGTTGAAGGGTGTCACGACAATTCAGATTGAGGATTTGGGTGTTGAGTATGATGATGGACCTCAGCATCCGTTATCGGATTCCCAGCCTCGACATCATTATATAATGAATCGTCATCCTCTTGTCCGAAACCACGCGATTCGACCTCATTGGAAAAAGACGCCCTGGGAGGATGTCGGTGTGGGTGATTTCGTCAAGGTTCTTGATCATGAACCCATTCCCGCTGACATTCTCATATGCTCAACATCCGAAAACGAAAACGTTGCATATGTCGAGACGAAGAACCTTGATGGCGAAACTAATCTTAAGTCTCGACATGCAGTGGCGGCACTGACTCATATCCGAAGCGCAGCTGATTGCGCGACATCACACAATTCCTTTCGAATTGAATGTGATAGGCCCGATACGAATATGTACAAGCTCAATGCGGCTGTTCGGGTGGACAAGGATGTTTTTCCTGTAGATTTACAGACCATGCTCTTGCGAGGCACAGTCCTCAGAAATACTGGCTGGGTTATTGGCATCGTGCTCTATACCGGAGAGGACACTAGGATTATAATGAATGCTGGTGGTACTCCCTCGAAGCGCAGCAAGGTAGAAAGGCAGATGAATCCTCAAGTGTATGTATCATCACCTCCCGTGGTTCAGGTCTTGATACAAAATATCGACAGATTTTTTAATCTTGTTCTTCTTGGCATCATGGCTATCATTTGTGGTATAGTTGATGCTGTACTTGAACACAGAGATCAACCAACTGGTGCATTGTGGTTATACGCTGACGATCGCTCGGGAGATAATCCCTCGATTAACGGTCTTATTACCTTCGTCTTTGCTCTCATTACGTACGTTGAGCCTCTCAACCGTTGTTTTCATCGACTTGCTAGTGCTCACCCTACATTATAGGTTCCAGAATATAGTTCCCATTTCATTGTACATTTCAATCGAGTTTGTACGAACATGTCAGGCAGCATTTATCTATTTCGACTCTGAAATGTATCACGAAAAGACGGGGCAACGAACGCTTGCAAGAAGCTGGAACTTATCAGATGACCTCGGACAAATTGAATACATCTTTTCGGACAAGACTGGTACATTGACCCAGGTCTGTTGACGACTTCCTCTCCTTCACTCAATTGTTCATTCATCCGATATCGGGATCTCTTTCAGAACTCCATGATCTTCCGTAAATGCACCATTGGCGGTAAGGCCTACAGTGGCAGTGATGACGAAGAGCCAGCAGTTGAAGTCAAGAAGCTGCCCCCTGTTATCATCAACGAAGCTCCTCAAATCAAGAAAGAGGCCCAGGTGTCGAGACAGAGCTCTCTTGTGCCTGCTACCGAAGATATCTCTCTTTCCGAATTTCATTCCTCTGGTTCTTCGACAGCTGTCCATCCATCCCCTCAGCATCCAGACCCCCACGCTGCTCATCCCACAGGCCCTGACGGACCTGGCATCCTCGACCCCTTGCGCAGGCGAACTGTGAAGATTTCACGACAGTTCCATGATCCAGAGCTCGCATCAGATCTTCGACAGGCGGTTCTCACTGAACCCGAATCCGCAAACGCATTTCATGCGCGAAACCTTAACGGCTTTTTCACTGTCCTTGCCCTCTGCCACACGGTTCTGACCAGTGTGGATCCTGAAACGGGTGCTATTGAATACAAAGCACAGTCACCTGATGAAGCGGCCCTGGTTCAAGCAGCAGCAGATGTGGGTTTTGTCTTCCGTGGTCGTGATCGCGAACTTCTTTTACTTCAAACTCCTTTCTCAGTCGATGATGAAGGGGAAGAGGTTTTGGAGCGATATGAGCTGTTGAATGTACTCGAGTTTACGAGTGTGAGAAAGAGAATGAGTGTTATCTTGAGGAAAATAGACTCGGATGACAGCAGGATATTCTTACTGACTAAAGGAGCGGATAACGTGATATTTGAAAGGCTGCGGAAAGGGGAAGAGGCTGAAAACTTAAAGAATGCAACAGAGAAGCATTTAGATGAGTTTGCGGGGCAGGGGTTCAGGACCTTGACCTTGGCTTACAAGGTCATCGGAGGTATGTTCTGATAATGATCAAATACCAACAGTAGGTGATCTGATACGAGCAGAGGAGGAGTATGAAGCTTGGAATGAGAAGTATAATGCAGCTTCAATTGTCGTTGATGACCGCGACGAGAAGATCGAACAAGTATGCTCAAAAATTGAACAGGATCTCCGATTATTGGGTGCAACAGCCATCGAAGACAAGTTGCAAGACGGTGTTCCCCAAACAATTGCAGACCTCAAAAAAGCAGGAGTTAAGGTATGGATAGCAACAGGAGATAAACTTGAAACTGCCATCGCCATCGGACACAGTACAAATCTTATCTCTGGAGACTCTAATATCATTGTAGTCCGAGGTGGGACAGATGGTACAGCGAGGCCTGTATGGGCTCAACTCGTCCATGCTGCACAAGAGTTCTTTCCACAGAATAAAATTGTAGATGAGCAAGGCAAGCTGGTTGATGAAGCTGAGTACGAAGCAAAGACAGGTGCAGGCCGCACACCAAATTCTGAACCTCAGTCACCACCCGATGTGCAACAACCAGATACTGACGCGTACAACCTGAGGAGATTGGGCACAGGTCTGTCATCGGCTACTGGTCATGGAAACAGAGATCGATCAGGCGGTTTTATTCTGGTTTTGGATGGTACTGCTCTCGACAAAGTATGTCTCCATGCTAATGTCTCTCTTCTGCTGGTTTTTATGTTCTACAAATCAGGTTTTCGACGATGAAGAACATAAAATACTCTTACTTCGTCTTGCAACCCTTTGTGAAGGCGTTATCTGCTGTCGCACATCCCCACTCCAGAAAGCACTCATAGTGAAGCTCGTAAAGGATGGCCTTGGTGTTATGACTTTAGCCATCGGTGATGGCGCGAATGATGTCAGTATGATACAAGCAGGGGACGTTGGTGTTGGTATAAGCGGGGAGGAAGGATTACAGGCTGTTAATTCGTCAGATTATGCCATTGCCCAAGTACGGCTCAATTCTGCAGAATTTTTCCGTGTTAACTCATCATGGCGCAGTTCCGATTCTTAAAACGTTTGTTGCTCGTCCATGGCCAGTGGTCTTATGCCAGAAATAGTAACATGATCCTCAACTTCTTTTACAAAAATATCGTGTGTATAGGTGTACTATGGTGGTTCCAGATATACTGCGGTTGGAGTTCAAATTAGTAGGTGCTTGTGCTTGAGGCGCTGTACACTTTTGATTTACTTCTCTAGTGTATTTGAGTATACATATCTTTTATTCTGGAATTCATTCTGGACACTTGCTCCTGTGATCGGCATTGGTCTTTTCGATCGCATTATAGGTAGTTCAATGATCGCACTCTTTGACAATGACTGATTGCATGTATAGATGCCTCCGCCCTTATGGATCTGCCTCAGTTGTATACATATAGTCGCAACGGAACTTGGTTCGGCATGAAGTGGTTCGTTATCTATATGTTTGACGGTATAATTCAGGCAAGTTCATCTCGTCCATGTTGAACTGATCTAGCTGACTCAAGTGGCCAGTCTGTCATGATATACTTCCTTGTTCTGTACACATATGCCACGACCACTTCACGACCGGATGGCTTATCCGTTTCGTTATATGAATTCTCAACGGTGTGTCCCCACTGGTGTTTTGGGAAGTCAATGTGACATTTTAAAACAGACAATGGCGTTTGGTGCCGTTTTTGCCGCCAACTTTTTCAATGGTCTTAATACGAGTGCATGGACTGGATGGGTATTCTTTGCCATTTTCATCGGTGATGTGCTCCTATGTGTTTACACCGTAAGTTGTTCTGCGAATCTATGATGACGTCCAACATTGAAGACTCGTAAGGCGATTTACAATGTCATATCGCCCGGATGGTTTGTTACATCAGTATATGGTAACAATGACTTCCTCTTCAGATCCGCATACTACTGGCTCTCACTCCCTCTTGTTGTCATCCTATCCCTTACACCCAGGTACCTTGCCAAAGTGTACAAGATTACTTACCGCCCCAATGACATCGACATCATTCGATTCATTCGGAAGAAGGATCACCAATACGATTTCTCTCATGAGGCTGCAACACACTCTTCATTTATAACCTATTCATTCGGTCCTTCGTCTACTCTTCCGCATACGAGAACTATCAGCGCCTCTTCCCTTCCTAGAACTTCGGTGGATCTACGATCAACAAGCAGGACAGATATGTCAACCGGAACTCGGTCCGTCTATCGTGGGTTCGACTTCTCAGCAGAGGAAAATGGTATCGCTATCCGTCGGTTGCAGAGTAATCTATCGGAACGCCGTGCAAGTAGCCGGAATGTGAATGCATTGCCGTCCGAACCGACACCTAAGAAGAAGAATGTTCTATCTCTGGGGAAAAGCTTCCTTCTTAGAAATACCTCACTCAAAAGAACCCTCACTCATCCGAGAAAGCGTTCCAAAGGTGAGGATTAGAGGCCTTAAATGGTGTAATAGATATATGGCATACAGCCTTCCTTGTGGTTTTCTTCTGGTTCCATCGTTTCTGGTTCTTTTTCTCGGCTCCGTCGCTTTTGCTTTTACTGCTTTCCACTTTTTTCACCTGCCTTTGACTTATGTTGATATTCGGTTTGTGTAACGCTCTTTAATCGATTAAATCACTGCTACTTATGTATTCCTTCATTTCTACCGTGTATCATTATTGTTCCCGTTGTTTGTGCCACTATTCTACAGTAACCGTCACATGGGCCTATCTACGAGATGATATATAACACACATACTTTCTCATATCATTTCAGTATTAATTATCGCTCTGGTGTGTATGTAGCCCAGTACGTAGCCCAGTATGTAGCCTAATGAATCTATATTTCATGACGAAATGGAGGATCTTCAAAATGTAAATGTAAAGTAAATGTGTGAGATGATAATATGACTTCACGACCCGATGCAAGATACCCCTTATGAGGGATGTGTTGCAAGGTAAGGATACTGGATGATCTTTGATTTTGCGTTGATGGATCGGGAGCGAGGTCTCGAAGTATCTTACTTGTAGGTTGAGTAATAAACGGATGGATTACTCAACACAATTGAAATTGATTGAAAACACATCAGTATTCCATTTGAATGAAAGGTTTGTTTATCAACCAAAGTGTTACTCACGACATGTGAGCACTATAAATAATGATAGCACATCCTGAAAAACAGACACAAGGTCAAGATCTGATAGAGGAGGGCTAATAAAACATGGGAAGATATAAAAGTGGGCATTTGCAAAATAGCAAAAGCTCTTCCCAATGACAAACAGCTCATAGCTTTCAACTCAGGTTCTCAGTTCTCGCCGCCTTTGAGAGACCAAGTATTATACTCTATCAAGAGCCCTTGGTCGAAGTATTAGGCTAGCAAACCCACAATGACACTAGTGCTTAGTCTTTTTTGGACAGATTTCTTATTGTTCTTGCTAGTACCATCATTCATGTAGCAGTTTAGACACTATTCTACATTCCTTATGGACACTATTCCCTGCTACTATAAAGTGCTGTCTAGCACAATGTACACTTCAGTCCTCATGTCACTTCGAGTGCTGAAGTCATCCTTACATGAAGTACAGTGCGTCAGTGTATCAATTCGGAGAATGTGGAAGATAAGCACATATGATATAGTAAAAATTGTCTAGCGAAAAATTTCTTTTGACCTCGCATCTGCCTACCACACGTTACATATACTGCAATCTGTTCACAAAACCCTTGCTATAGTCCACAGTAGGGTTGCAATGGCAGAAGAGAGTTGGCAATGGTCTTGTGAGATCTGAGCTCTACTATATCAGGTATGCCGGAGTATGATAGAAGTAGTTTGTAGGATCAGTAAGGTGTGTTGATGGTGAAGTTAGATATGATACACAGTGTCGTGACATCAGAAAATACAGACTGTCGAAATGGACTAGTTCACCCACAAGACATCGGAACAAAGGATAGCAAAGCTGACGTGTTCCGAGACACAGCGGAGTGTAGGAACGAAACCAGCCGACTAAGCTCAGGCAACGGGTGAAGCTGTAGGGAAGCCAAGCCTGAACATCGACATACATACATATTACTGTAACTACTTTCCCTCAGTCGTCTGCCGCAGTGTGCGACGTCTGAAATACATTACTCTGATACAAACGATGGACGTCAAGATAATGAGGTTTGGCAGGATACTGGAATACTGGATACCCAGAACAAGTGCCAGGAGTTGCTCAGGTTCAAAGATAAAGACACGTCGAAATTCCAACACTTGTGAAATGAACTTTATTCGAGAAGGCACTGTCCGTTAAAATACTTTGCTAGAGATAGTCCAACTGAGAATTTTCGAAACCTAGATAACCAACGTCATCTATTCTCTAGAGGACACAACGTGGGTACGAACCACACTTAGCATTCGACTGAGTAAATAAAAGCCTATTTCATGATGCATTGACTCAACCTCTGCGATCAAAGAAGCGGATCACCAAACCACCGATCTATTGGTGGAGCTTGTCCTTTGACATTTCACTCGGGATCGTCTTGTTAACATTTGGAATCAAGTGACCATGAATACCATTTATCTGGAAGGCAGGACTCTCATTGCCAGAATCACCAAACACTACAAATCCAATCAATATTCGTTCGAAAATCGCGGGTCATCGCAGGTGAACTCACAAATGATTGCGTAAAATCCGGTGATTACGTCTTGCGGAACAGTGACATTGATCTGGCCAATGTTGAGCGGGAATGGACCGGCCAGGTGATACCATTTGGAGGTTTCCCAAGAATTTGTGGGGACTTTGCACGATGGTTAGAGTCATCAAAAACCATACACGAATGATCGTTGACATACTGGTCTTCAAGACAACATCGCCTTGATTGGAGATGCTCTTGGGGGCATTGTTAATATCCCTAGAGCATCGAAGTCAAAATATGTCGCCTCTTTGGAACCCGTAAAATGATACACATCAAATGTATCAAGATTTTACAATCCTAAAAGGTATTCAGAGGGGCCTCACATACCAAACGACTACTTCTTGTGACCCAGCGGTCCAGATGGAATCTGCCGTTGGTTGGACAATGGAAGGCGACCAAACATCGAGAGCATTCCTCCTCTGTACAGACAGGGAGCCAGCACTAACTCGAATGATGGTAGTAAGAATTAAGAAAGCCTGACAAAGGACAGTAAGGCTTAAGGTGTGCATGGTTGCAATCATCGTTGAAAGTCGGATAGTTAAAGGAAGGAGTGTAGTTGAAAGAGAATGGTCAACGAAGATGTAGTTACGAAGAGGGAAAACCTGGCACCTAACTGTCACCAGGATCTTTTAACCTCGTCCGGACAACGGAGAGGGGTGAAATCTATGTTAGGTTTAGTCCCCTCCGCGTGAGAGCGATCTAGGGCTCCTGACACATGGGGTGCCGATGGGTTCGATTAATTCAGACAAGATCGTGGATTATCCAGGACCATCAATTCTAGTCTCCATAATAAGTAATTAAAGGAGTCATTTTATTCTTTCACAGGGTTTTGTAGTTAGGCGACTCTTCAACTTCAATCCAATTACTAATTTTTGGGGTATGTTTGCAATAAGATATCAGACAGTTTCCTCAAATCTGATCGAGAGTGGAGTATTGAGTACGTCCCTAGTCCCGTCGTCAAGGATAAATTTGCACCGAAGCCATATCCTGGGCACAATCACGTAATCACAAAATTTAAAAACTTCAAGCATATGATACCTTGACCCAAGTGAAACTAATCGTTCTTCAGTGCTGAACGCTTAGAAGTTGAGGACAGTTAATGTCACTCAGGAGTTGGCCGTGCTCGCTTCGTCGCATTCGCTCGTAGATTCATGGTGCCGCTCATGAGCTCTTTCAAGTTGGAGTTGAGCAAGTGAAAGTGCTTACCTTAAAACTGCGTCACGAGATCTTTGAATAGGCTTGCAATATAGGCTTGCAAGTGCTGATTGATATTCAAAACTTTCATCGTCGGCGTGCCAGTGACAGTCTCTGGATGCTTTATTTTTTGGTAAAATGTATATATTCATGGTGTCAGCTGGTGAATACAGGTACTTCGTCGATGACTAGACGTTTCCAGCACACCTGGAAGGGAGGCAAGATATTGGGTGACACTTGCAACAGTCGGGAATGCGTGAGAAAATATCGGCGTGTATTCCTGTACCTGTAAATGAATGTACGGTAGTTAAGTGCTCGCGATTAGAATTCAACAAGGTCAGCTTTATCTGTGGCTGATGTCAGAATCACCACACGCGACTGGTCAGAGGACTCGTCGCAGTATTTGTTGATCTTCGGACGTCACTGATTTAATTGATTCTCAGTGAATGACAACAAGAATAGCACGAGAAAGATACATAATCCTGACTCTTTGACTGTCCCGAAGGGTCTATGCAAAATAGAACGTTTTTCTGTATATTTGAGAAGTGTCATCTCAAGACAACGCTGGCTTGACCGGTGGTTAGATTGGGAATGTCAAATAATACAGGGGGAAATGACAAGTACTCACTGGTTCTATACTATCAATCTAAGAGTCTAAAATAGAGACAAAAAGGGTAAGGAACAATGTTATGAGTGGCACTGGGTGACTTCCCGTAAATTCTGAAGATATAGTAGTGTACGTGTGAATCCACCATTCCTAGCTCAGAACGAGCCAGCAAAGTCCTCCCGGTCCGAGAGAAACACACATCCTCACAGCCCCTGTGTCCCTTTATTCCCCCCCTTCGTATCCATGCTCAATTTCTTCTTGTAGTACAGAGCCTGGCCCAATCGTAGTTTCAGTATAAGTTAAGGCCTTGTGCCTCAGTAGTCAGTAGACTACCGCGGACTGTGTTCGTACACCGCGTAATAAATTGTTGAATCAAAAAAAAAAGAAAAAAAAAGTGTACGTGTGAAATTCCAGTCTGGGATGAATTTGATTCCCGTACCGAGTTAGATGTCACACCACGTTGCATTCAACGCGTTACACGTGATGTGACACAATAATATCATGTCTTTTCAATTATCCTGAAGACAGAACAGCAACAGTTCTTTGTGGTAGAATGTTTGGCTTCCATTCCTTCGAAGATAATCTTCATCACAAAATCTTTGGTAGCTCATAGAGGAGAAAAAAATTAGCGTGTTTATCATTTTATATCGGAGACAACATCTGTATATAGTATGTGACCTTGACCTATAATGGAGAGAATATCTATATATGGTATAAGTACTCTGATATCTCTAACTCAAAAGGAAAATTCGTATCTAGGAAGTCTATGGTCTGGCGTTTTTCTCAGATCACGATATCTGGGAAAGTCTAGGATGCCCTTTTGGAGCAGTCTGAGAAAATCTGAGGTCACAGATTTTCTCAGACTGCTTACAGGAAGTTACCCACTATCCATTACACGATCAGCCTGTCGGCTACCCCACAATTCAACTTGTTATACTGGATGATTTTGCGAGCAGCAGCATACGGTCCAGCTGGGAAAGCTCTAAGCCCAATTAGAGTAACCACAGCTGAAGCATTTGTTGGGCATGAGGGAGTCAATTCAGGACAAGAACAATCATCGTTTCATCAGTACATTATGGAATAATAAACTCGCGTCGTTTCACTCTTATGTTTCAGTTCCATTTCCTAACAATAGTAGGACATCACTATGGACGATGCCTACTAGCCGAAGCCATATATAAGTAGTATCACGTAAACTTTAGTTCTCGCATCGTTTTCGAGACTGAAGTGTTTTCTTACACATTAAGCTTGATTAATGGTTGTCAAAATGCCAAGTTCTTCAAACAACTCACCCCGAGGGAGTGTAGAAGTCGAGTCGGTCACTAAAAATACTACGTCATCGATCTGAGACATCCTCAAATAATTACATAGTCATTTCACCTATATTTCTCCCTCAGCCATCCACCACACGTTTGAGCTCTTTATTATATTTTATGATGAAATATTTCTGGAACAAGGATTGAAGTCGCTTGGTCGATACGGCAGCATCTTTTTTAAGGTACTCTAAGTCCCATTGAAATTCGTACCAGCCATCAATCGTGAGAATAGTCAAATAACGAGGGTCCAGAGTGAGGTCTTCTTTTTATGATTACATTTCTAAGGTGAGGTCGTGTGGGGAGTTGAGTTGCCAAAGACAAACTCGAGAGGCGTTCGCGTCTGTTTTCTGGAGAATCATATGCAGCAGACTGCGCAAGGATGGAAATTGTTGTTACGCTGTTGTTGCTTAAGGTGACGCTCACGTGGCCTTCCCATATACTGTCTTTCGCGCTCTGCGAAATTGAACATGATGGAGCGTACTCCTGCACGCACGTTTTCTCTCGCTTGTAAGAGCGTCATTCGCAGTTTTCAGAGGCAGCAAGTTCTTCTCTGCAGAACTTATACTTCAATTGGCCCACAAGCGTCAAACGTGTCGACCCTTTCGTGGCGTGAATATTTGGCTCTCCGGAGCAGCAAGCGGAAGTGGCAAGTCGTGGGTGTCGGCCATTCCTTCGAATGTAAAAAATAGATTGAGCTGTTTGTATAGGCTGCGACGGCTCCTTGCGCCATCTTGGGTTTCGCCGGGGGTGCTGCTTATTTCGGAAATCTTGACACAGATCCGTCTAAAATGATCATGGTGCGTATTCCTGGGCAAAATTTTCATTTTAGTTGTCAGCAACATAGGAAATCATAGGGAATTGACCCGTTCTTCTTCTATGGTATCTGTACTGTTGGCTGTGTTGGTACGTCTGCAATCCTTTTTTGAAACCCATCAAATCGACATCTGTCCAGGTGCTGGCATCCTCATTGGGCCAACCGTTGGAACAACAATTTGGAGAATGTCTCACCGTCAGAGCCTCGCTCTCATTGATGCAAAAGATGCTGAGTTCTATCAACGAATAGCGAAGAACCGTGTTGATGCCGCCCTTCAGAGCCCGACCAGTCCAATCCCCGATTATTATGGTATGGAGTTTCGTAAAGGTCTCCTTCGCGATTTGAACGACTTGTACAGGCGAAAGGATTGGTTCTACGAGGGACTATCGTCGGGTTCGTCTCTCCCCTCGTCGCTTTGATTTACTCCTAATCAAATTTCCAGTGGTTAAGAGACCAAGCCAAGTATAAACGAAAAGCAACTTTGGTTGAGGAATGAGTATCTCTCTCCATAAAATTATTTAATTGTCTCGCATAATCCATTCGGTTGGCTGTTGACCTCATGTGCAAAATCATCCTTGCTAATTCGATATGGTGCCGAATTATGTGCTGCATGACAATATAAGATCCAGTAACTGGATACAGGTAAACAAGCAGGTACAGTGGCGCAGAAGGTCCTAAAAACATCTGGATCGTAGGTCTGTGTCTGGTTGAAGGTGTTATAGGCAAAATGACAGTAGAGAACAAGTATGTAGAATTTCAGGATACTAACAAGAAGTACCTAAGACCAAGACTAGGTTTTCGGCGGGAGTGTGATTGTAGCGTCGAAAAAAAATTATACTGTCCCGCAAAGATTCATCTAATATGTCGGGGTTATCCGTTATCACATCCGGCGTCATTCAGCGACGAAATGAGTTGGACCTTGATGATGAGCTAGTAGATAACTTGTTAAAGGGGAAGATGCTTCGTTCTCGAAGACAAATTCGGGGCACAACACCCTTAGCTGAATTACACTTTTCCCCATACTCCACCGTACACCAACCATCCTTGAATTCCTCTAGCATGCATACCGTTTCGCCGACTTGAATGGAGAGTTCATCTTCTAGATTAGGTATAAACGTACTGACTACGGTCATCAGCATAGGAAGTTCGCTACGCCCTGCAGTAGAGGAGGCATGAACAAAGGAGGTTTGAAGGTCGTTCTTGATATGGCGAA